>ERZ827156.12-NODE-12-length-243059-cov-12.177911_pt1 | contig 243059 bp, 249 predicted proteins | sample MGYA00519919_ERZ827156 | MGnify/ENA primary metagenome ERZ827156 (study PRJEB31778, sample SAMEA3449269) | human gut metagenome | biome: human gut; feature: human-associated habitat; material: faeces | place: United Kingdom | collected 2010/2012 ... | reverse complement strand
TGTTGCACTTGTCCGAGGGTCACCCCTGGCGGGCGTTACCCGTTATCCTTGCCCTATGGAGCCCGGACTTTCCTCACGCACTTCTTTTCAAAATGTGCCCGCGGTCGTTCGGCCCACTCAAGTGGATATTTTAAACATGAAAGGCGCACAAGTCAATAGAAATTTCTTGTTTTTATACGGCGATGGCTTTATAATAATAAAGGTTTGGAGGGTCATGACATGACTTTGAATGAATATATTAATTCGATTAAGGATAAGCGCATCTGCGTTATCGGCATCGGCGTGAGTAATAAGCCGCTTCTTGAAAAGCTTCTCGAAGCGGGCTGCGATGTGACCGCCTGCGATAAGCGCAGTGCCGAGCAGCTCGGTGAGGACTATTCGGAGCTTCTCTCGATTGGAGCAAAGTTTTCACTTGGCGACACCTATCTTGAAAACTTAAACTATGATATTATTTTTCGCACCCCGGGCTTGATGCCGTTTGACGAGCACCTGACCAAAGCTGCCGCAAACGGCGCAGTCGTCACCTCGGAAATGGAGGTCTTCTTTAAGCTTTGCCCGTGCAGGATAATTGCGGTCACCGGCAGTGACGGCAAGACCACGACAACGACGATAATTTCCGAGCTTTTAAAAGCGCAGGGTTGCACAGTCCACCTCGGCGGCAACATCGGTCACCCCTTGCTCTGCGAGATCGACAGCATGAAGAAAGACGACTTTGCGGTGCTCGAGCTCAGCTCATTCCAGCTGCACAGCATGGTCTGCAAGCCCGATGTTGCTGTCATTACGAACATTTCGCCCAATCACCTTGATAAGCACAAGGATTATCAGGATTATATTGATGCAAAAAGCTCGATCTTTACCCGGCAGGACAGCTCGGATAGGCTGGTTTTAAACAGTGAAAACGAGTATTCGCCGTACTATGCGGGCATGGCAAAGTCGCAAATCTCTTATTTCAGCAGAGCTAAAATGCCCGAAAACGGTGTTTACTGCGAGGACGGCATAGTCTACCGTGCCCATGACGGAGTGAGAGCACAGCTCATGCACGCCGATGACATTAAGCTTCCAGGTACGCATAATCTTGAAAACTACATGGCGGCCTTTGCTGCGACCGATGGGCTCGTCTCCGATGAGACCTGCATCAAGGTCGCAAAGGAGTTTTCCGGCGTTGAGCATCGCTTGGAGCAGGTGCGTATAAAAGACGGCGTTACCTATATAAATGACTCCATCGGCACGAGCCCCAGCCGCACGGCCGCAGGGCTTCACGCATTGAAAACGAAGCCCATCCTCATTGCGGGCGGCTACGATAAGCACATACCGTTTGACTCGCTCGGCGATGAAATTTGCCTGCGCACAAAGGCACTGTTTCTCACGGGAGCAACCTCAGAGAAGATAGAACGGGCTGTAAAAACCTCAAAGTATTACACCGAGGACTTCAAAATGGTAACCATCGACGATTTTAAGCAGGCTGTTTTGGCCGCTGCCGACTATGCGCAGGAGGGCGATATCGTCCTATTGTCACCGGCATGTGCCGCATTCGATAAATTCAAAAACTTCATGGAACGCGGCAAATACTTTAAGCAGATAATTATGGAGCTTTGATATGAAATTCAGTGATATGAAGCCGCAGGTGTTCGCACTTGCGCAGGAAGCGGAAAATGAGATAAGGCCGCAGTTCGAGCGCATTGACCGAATTGCGCAGCAAAACACGCTCAAGGTCATGCAGGCGTTTCAAGACAACAAGGTATCCGACTCCTGCTTTGCCGGAACGACAGGTTACGGCTATGACGATGTCGGCAGGGAAGTGCTCGACAAGGTCTATGCGCAAATTTTCTGCACGGAAGCGGCACTTGTGCGCATCGGCTTCGTTAACGGCACTCATGCGCTTTCAACGGCGCTTTTCGCCATGCTTAAGCCCGGTGACACGCTGCTTTCTGCAACGGGTCTTCCTTATGATACGCTCAGAAATGCCATCGGCATTGAGGGTGACTGCCACGGTTCGCTTAGGTTTTACGGCATTAACTATGCACAGGTCAATCTTAGAGCCGACGGCAGCCCCGATATAGAGGCAATAAAAAAAGCGTCTGCCGACAAAAGCGTCACAGCCGTGCTTATCCAACGCTCCCGTGGCTACGGCGATAGACCCGCATTTTCCGCCGAGCAGATCGGTGAGATAGCCCGTGCCGTAAAGGAAGTTGACCCGAGCATAAATGTCATGGTCGATAACTGCTACGGCGAGTTTACCGGCGAGCACGAGCCGACGGAATACGGCGTTGACCTCATGGCGGGCTCACTTATAAAAAATCCCGGCGGCGGATTGGCCCCGACCGGCGGATATGTTGTCGGCAAAGCGGAGCTTGTTGAAAAAGCCGCAATGCGCCTTACCACCCCCGGTATCGGCGGCGAATGCGGCGCAACGCTCGGCAACAATAGGCTCCTGTTCCAAGGCTTATTCATGGCACCGCACATTGTTGCACAGGCACTTAAGACCGCAACATTTTGCTCCGCAATGATGAGCAAGATCGGGTTTGAGACATCGCCTGCTCCTAATGAGCTAAGAAGCGATATCATCCAGATGGTAACGCTCAGAACGGCCGATAACATGAAAAAGTTCTGCAAGGGCATACAGAGCGGCGCACCTGTCGATTCATATGTTACGCCCGAGCCGTGGCAGATGCCCGGATATAACTGCCCTGTCATAATGGCGGCGGGCGCATTTATTCAGGGCTCGTCCATTGAGCTGTCCGCCGACGGCCCCATGAAAGAGCCGTTTATCGCCTACATGCAGGGCGGTATAACCTACGAATCCGGCAAGCTCGGCATAATGATGGCGGTCAATGAAATGCTGGAGTGATTTTGGGCATATAATACATGGGGTGGTCTCATGTATTATCACCGCAGAAGAAAGCAAAAATATACATTCAGTACCGATACAAGGCAGCGAAAGCCTAAAACCGGCTTTTTCGGCGTAACGCTCGTCCTGCTGCTGGTTTTGGCGGCGATAAGCATGTTCTTGCGTGACTTGTCAACAAAAATTGCAGTGTCCGACGCCGTTGATATCGTCACAAAAACGGTCAACGATTCTATCAACAAGGTCATTGGCGAGGGCGTATACGGCTTTGACTACTTTGTATCGCTCGTCAAGGACGAGAGCGGCAATATAACCGCCATAACGAGCAACATGGCACATATAAACACCTTGTCCACTGAGATACTCAATTCCGTTATCGAATCGACCGAGAACGGGACTATAGAGGTCAAAATTCCGGCAGGTAACCTCACGGGGTTTAATCTGCTGATGGGCAAAGGGCCGGATGTTACAGTCGATATCGTCATGCTGACCTCATCGAAGGTGGACTTTAAAAACGATATCGTTTCCTCCGGCATTAATCAGGCTAAGTATCAGCTCATGCTTGAGGTCACGATAGATATCGATATTCTTGTCCCGTGGGGGACGAAAAGCGCAAGCACCGTTACCGAGGTCATTGTGGCCGATACAGTCATTGTCGGAAAGGTGCCGGAAACATATCTAAACATGGAGAAATGACTATGGATATTCAAAAGCAGATAGATGAGCTCCGCAGGGAGATAGAGCATCACAACAAGCTTTATTATGTTGATGATGCTCCCGTCATTTCCGATTTTGACTATGATATGCTGATGCAGCGGCTCATAAAGCTTGAGGAGGAGCACCCCGATCTTGTGACCCCCGACTCGCCCACGCAGCGTGTCGGCGGTGCCACCTTGTCGCAGTTTACGCAGGTGCAGCATCAAGTGCCGCTGGAGAGTTTGAGCGATGTGTTCTCGTTTGATGAGCTGAAAGCATTCGGCGAGAGAATGGACGTCTCACTCACGGATGAACACGAATACTGTGTTGAGCCGAAAATTGACGGACTATCCATGTCGCTTGAGTATGAAAACGGCGTGTTTGTGCGTGGCGCCACCCGTGGCAACGGACTTGTCGGCGAGGATGTGACCGAAAATCTGCGCACGGTGAGAAGTCTCCCACTCAGGCTGATTGATGCGCCCGAAAGACTTATCGTTCGTGGCGAAGTCTACATGTCCAAGTCCGTTTTTAATGAACTCAACGCAGAGCGTGAGATAAACGGAGAACAGCTTCTTGCAAATCCGAGAAATGCCGCTGCCGGTTCTATCCGCCAGCTTGACCCGAAAATTGCCGCTCAGCGCAAGCTAGATATAGTCTGCTTTAACATGCAGTACACATCGGGCAATGTATATAAGAACCACTCTGATACTCTCGATGCTCTCAAGCACATGGGCTTTCCCGTTGTACCGTACAAGCTGTATAAGACCATTGACGGCTGCTGCGAGCGCATCGACTGGATAGGGGAGAACAGAGGCGATTTTGCCTATGACATTGACGGCGCAGTCATTAAGGTCAACTCCCTTGCCCAGCGCAGTCTCCTCGGCAGCACCGCAAAAGCCCCCAGATGGGCGGTCGCATATAAATACCCGCCCGAGAAGAAGGAGAGCAAGGTTGTTGACATTGTCGTGCAGGTCGGCAGAACGGGCGTATTGACACCCAAAGCGGTCATTGAGCCGGTGCGCCTTGCGGGCACGACCGTGACGAATGCAACGCTTCACAATCAGGACAATATTGATAGGCTCGATATCCGTATCGGCGACACCGTTTTGGTGCAGAAGGCAGGGGAGATAATCCCCGAGGTGCTGTCTGTCATTAAAGATAAGAGACCTGACGACACCGTACCGTTTAAGATGCCCGACACCTGTCCCGAGTGCGGTGCACCTGTTGTTCGTGATGAGGACGGTGCAGCACTTAGATGTACAAGCCCCGAGTGTCCGGCACAGAGGCTGAGAAACCTTGCGCACTTTGCGTCCAGAGAGGCTATGGACATCGAAGGCCTCGGTATATCCGTGTGCGAGTCGCTTATAAACAGCGGTCTTGTCGGAAGTCCGGCAGAGCTGTATTATCTTGACGCACAGTCGGTTGCAGCGCTTGACAGAATGGGCAAAAAGTCTGCCGAAAACCTCATTGCCGCAATTGAAAAAAGCAAGCAGGCGGGACTGGCTAGACTCCTGTGCGCATTCGGCATCAGACAGGTCGGCCAAAAGGCCGCCAAGACCCTTGCGCAGCAGTTTAAAACACTTGATAACCTCATGGATGCGACCGAGCTTGAGCTTTTGGCAGTGAATGATATCGGAGCAATTACCGCAGCGTCTATCAAAGAATGGTTCGATCTGCCGCAGTCTCAGCATCAGATAAAGCTTCTGCGTGAGGCCGGTGTCTCTTTTGAAAGCATCGATACCGTGAAGGATGCACGCTTTGCCGGAATGACCTTTGTTCTGACAGGTGAGCTCACCAATTACAAGCGTGATGAGGCTGCAGCGATAATTGAAAGCTTCGGAGGTAAGTCCTCGTCCTCAGTGTCGAAGAAAACAAGCATCGTACTTGCAGGTGAAAATGCCGGAAGCAAGCTCCAAAAGGCAAGAGACCTCGGCGTTAAGGTTATAGATGAAACCGAATTTGAAGAAATGATAAAGTGATAAAAAGCCCATCATAAGATGGGCTTTTTATCACTTATTATGTCCTCCGTCATATAATGAAGCACAAAGGAGGATATGCTAAGTGGATAATAATTGCGATTTTAAGAACGGCTCTTTGCCATCCTGCGCACCGTTGGCAATGGCATATGTGCCGATGCAGGAATGTGTGAAGCCGACATATAATACAGCCGAAGCCCTCTCAAGAGGCACACTTTTCCCGGGACTTGACCTTCCGTTCATGAATATGGTCAACACCGGAGAACTTACCGGCACGCCCCTCGGCGAGCTGATGGCGCTTGATTTTGTCGCCCATGAGCTGGTCTTGTACCTTGACACACATTGCGAGGACAGCGAAGCGTTTGATATGCTCAAGAACATTTTGGAGCTTGCAAGCACAGCGCGGGAGCGCTATGTAAAGCTCTACGGCCCCGTTACGACTAAGGATCTTGCCAAAGCGCAGAGCTTTACATGGCTCAAGAACCCTTGGCCGTGGGATTATAGCGTAAAAACGGAGGGCTGACAAATGTTTGTATATGAAAAGAAGCTGCAATACCCGGTCAAAATTAAAAATCCAAATCCTTCACTGGCAAAATTTATCATAAGTCAGTATGGCGGCCCCGATGGGGAATTAGGAGCATCGCTGAGATATCTCAGCCAGCGGTACAGTATGCCATATCCCGAGCTTAAGGGGCTGCTCACAGATATAGGAACAGAGGAGCTTGGGCATCTTGAGATGGTTGGCACGATAGTTCACCAGCTGACAAGGAAAATGACGCCGGAGGAGATAAAAAATGCAGGCTTTGAAGCCTACTTTGTGGATCACACCGCCGGAGTTTACCCGCAGTTTGCCTCCGGCACCCCGTGGACTGCGGCAACGATGCAGGTAAACGGCGATGTCATAACCGACCTGCATGAGGATATGGCAGCCGAGCAAAAGGCTCGCACGACATATGACAATATTCTGCGACTGTCCGACGACCCGGATGTGAACGATGTCATAAAGTTTTTGCGTGAAAGGGAAGTAGTCCATTATCAGCGCTTCGGCGAGGGGCTGCGAAACGCCCTCGAGAAGCTTGACAAAAAGAACTTCTATGCCGTAAACCCCGCATTTGATTAAAAAACAGTTCCTCGTATTAAACGGGGAACTGTTTTTCGTTATAAGCTTATTATTTGGCTGCGAGTTTTTACTTGTTTCTGCGCTCAACCTTGGAAAGCCACATTGCGCAGGTAGCGTCGCCGGTGATATTAAGAGTTGTACGACCCATGTCGAACAGCTTATCAACGCCTGCGATGATCGCAATACCTTCAACGGGAAGGCCGACCTGCAGAAGAACCATGGACAGCATGATCATGCCCGCTCCGGAGACACCGGCAGTTCCGATAGATGCCAGAGTTGCGGTCACGACTACCATTGCCATCTGACCAATGGTGAGGTCAATACCGTAGCAGCAGGCAATGAATACGGTTGCAACTGCCTGATAGATAGCGGTACCATCCATGTTGATGGTAGCACCGAGAGGCAGGACGAAGGAGCTGATCTCAGGCTCTGCACCCATGTCGTTGCAGCACTCGATGTTGACAGGCAGCGTTGCATTCGACGAGGTAGTGGTGAATGCGGTGAGCATTGCAGCGGCCATACCCTTGAAGAACTTGACGGGGCTCATGCCTGCAAGGAACTTGACGCTCAAGCTGTAGACAATGACAAGGTGGAGAATGTAGCCGATATAGGCAACGCCGACAACGAGAGCCAGCGAGCCGACGACCTTTGCACCGTTAACTGCGACAACATCGGCCATAAGGCAAAATACGCCGATCGGGGTGAGCTTGATGATCATCATAAGTACCTTCATGACGACCTCGTCCATGCTGTCTACGATGTCAGCAATCATTTTGCCCTTCTCACCGGCGGCAAGAACGCCCGCACCGAAGAAGATAGCAATGACGATAACGGGCAGCATGTTGGTATCGACCATGGGCTTGAGAAGATTATCGGGGAAGATATTAACGATAACATCCATGATCTTAGGAGCCTCGGTAGCTTCATATGACAGACCGGCTCTTACGCTGGAATCGAGAACGGGGAAGAAGCCCTTGAAGCAGTTAACGACAACAAGGCCGATAACAACAGCGAGTGCCGTGGTGCAGATGTAGTATATAAAGGTCTTTATTCCTACACTGCCGACCTTTTTAAGGTCATTAAGGCTGATGACGCCGCTCATGATAGAGAACAAAACGACGGGGACGACCATGAACTTGAGAAGATTGATGTAGATAGTGCCGAAAGGCTTTAGATAATCGGTAGTAAATGTGCCGCCGATCTTCAGGAAAATGAAGCCGACTACGATGCCTGCGAGCATGCCGATTATTATCCATGCCGGCAGATTGAGTTTACGCTTTTGCTGCATAAAATTCCTCCTAATTCTTTTCTATAAAAACCTTGCGTTAGACGCAAACAGTTTCCTCGGGTTTTGCTCTGACCTTTTTGAGCCTTGCGTATCTGGGCAGCGAGTTTTCTTTGGGAACATGCGGCTCACCCTGTATCAAAGGCAGTACATAATTAATAAAATCAGATGTGATATAATTACCATCGTCTGTTATCCACTCAAGCGGGACCTTTTTCTCGTAGTTTGCAACACTGCTGAGCGAAAGCAGGGTGGTGTGGCAGGAATATGTACCGCTGGTGTCGTCACGCTCCAAGGCGACCATTTTGCCAGTCTCACCGGCAATTGCAGCCTCAACAGCGACCTTGCCGACCATAAACGCCTCTTGAATATCAACAGACGATGCAATATGCGAGCCGCAGCGCTGCAAAAGGCTCAGCTCAATGCCACGGGTCTTTTTGATTTTTAGCGCATCCTTAAGATAGCTCGCAAGCTTAGTTGCCAGCCCACCGAGCTGTGCATGGCCGAACCCGTCCGTGCCGGAGGTCTTGGCCTCGGAAACGAAGCTGCCGTCAGCATAGTGAACGCCTTCGGATACGGCGACAAGGACATTGTGCTTCTGTTTTAAAACCTTGCGGACATCCTCGGTGAACCTGTCAAGGTCAAAATCACGCTCGGGAAGGTAAATAAGGTCAGGACCACAGCCGTGACCGTATTCGGTTGCCAAAGCGGCGCTCGCCGTGAGCCAGCCTGCGTGCCTGCCCATGATCTCAACGACCGTTACCATCTCGGTATCGTAAACATCGGTGTCTTTGTCTATCTCCATGCAGGTGGTCGCAATGAACTTTGCAGCACTGCCGAAGCCCGGGCAGTGGTCTGTTCCGAACAGATCGTTATCAATGGTCTTGGGTATGCCTATGACACGGCATTCATAGCCGACCCGCTCCATATAACGGCTTATCTTATTGCAGGTGTCCATAGAGTCGTTGCCGCCGTTATAGAAGAAGTACCTTACATTATATTTCTTAAATGTCTCGAGTATCTTTATATAATCAGACTCATCATCATCGGGGTCGGCTATTTTGTACCTGCACGAGCCAAGCTCGGAGGAGGGGGTGTTGAGCAGCAGCTTCAACTCATAATCCTCTTCTTCGCCCATATCAAAAAGCTCATCACTAAGAACGCCCTTAATTCCGTGGGCAGCACCGTAGACCTTGGTTATCGCATCGGACTCGAGCGCTGTTTTGATAACGCCGTAAGCGCTGGCGTTTATAACCGCGGTAGGCCCGCCGGACTGCCCGAATATACAGGAGCCGACCAGGGGTGAATCGAATAAATTATCCAAAATAATGCCTCCACATCGTTAATGATTATTGATTATAACATGAAAAGGGTTTATAATAAATAAGAAAATCAAATTTTTTATGCAAATTAACTAATTAAAATTTTATCAGGAGGATTTTCGACCATGCCACTCGTAACAACAAAGGAAATGTTTGAAAAGGCCTACAAAGGCGGATACGCTATCGGTGCTTTCAATGTAAACAATATGGAGATTGTCCAGGGCATTACCGAAGCTGCCGCCGAGCTTAATGCTCCGCTGATCCTTCAGGTGTCTAAGGGTGCTCGTGCTTACGCTAATCACACCTATCTCATGAAGCTCGTCGAGGCTGCCGTTATCGAGACCGGCCTGCCGATTGCTCTGCATCTTGACCACGGTGACAGCTTTGATATCTGCAAGTCCTGCATCGACGGTGGCTTTACCTCGGTCATGATAGACGCATCCTCAAAGCCGTTTGAGGAGAATATCGAGCTCACAAAGAAGGTCGTTGAGTATGCCCATGATCACGGTGTCGTCGTCGAGGCCGAGCTTGGAACGCTCGCCGGAATAGAGGATGAGGTCAAGGTAAGCGCCGAGGACTCATCCTACACCAGACCTGAGGATGTTCAGGAATTTGTTGAGCGCACCGGCTGCGACTCGCTTGCGATTGCGATCGGAACCTCGCACGGTGCTTATAAGTTTAAGCCCGGCACCGACCCCAAGCTCCGCTTTGACATTCTTGAAGAGGTCGAGAAAAGACTGCCCAATTTCCCGATAGTCCTGCACGGTGCGTCCTCCGTTCCTCAAAAATTTGTCAGTATCATCAACGAAAACGGCGGCAATATGCCCGGCGCTATCGGCGTTCCCGAGGATCAGCTTCGCAAGGCAGCATCCATGGCAGTTTGCAAGATAAACATCGACTCCGACCTTCGCCTTGCAATGACTGCATCCATCCGTCAGTACCTCAACCAGCATCCCGACCACTTTGACCCCAGACAGTATCTCAAGCCCGCAAGAGCCGCCATCAAGGACATGGTCGCTCATAAGATAGTCGATGTTCTTGGATGCGACGGTAAAGCTTGAGCTAAACTAATTGATAAATAACAGGGAGGGTGATTTTTGTGAACCAAAGTGCGCAAATGCATGAACACAGCAAGGGCATAAAGCCCATAATGCCGGACTTCGTCACGCTTGTCAGGCTCACAATAACCGTTATCCTGCTTGTTCTGGCGTATAATATCGGCGCATCACAGCTTGTTGCAATAATAATGCTTGTTGCAGCGATACTTATAAGCGGCTTTGATATAGCAATAACGGCTGTTTATGCCGTGCTTAGGAAGGACTATTTCAATAATTCCTGTCTCGTGCTTATCGCTGCTGCTGCCAGCTTCGCCGTTGGCTGCTGTGTGGAAGCAACCGTGTTTGTTGCGGTTTATCAGGCGTGCAGGGTTTTTATGGAATATGCCGAAAAGCGCACAAAGCAGGCTGCGACAGAGGATCTGCCGAAAAACGGCCCCGAAAGCTTTTCTAAGCAGCGCAGCCTACTCAATCGCTGCGACGGCTCGATAAACGCCGTTCGCACGAAGCTTGAGCCGTATTATTCTATTGCCGTCATGACGGTGACTGCCATTGCTGTGCTTTTTGCTGCATTTATGCCGCTTTTGACCGATATGACCTATGTCATGTCGATAAGAAGGGGAGCGATGCTCATAGTCGCCGTCATTCCCGCTTCGGCATTTGTCTCGCTCTCCCTGTGCACGGCGTACGGACTGTGCCGCTCCGCCGCTGCGGGAATCATCATCGATGATTCGGAAACCATTGATAAAGCTGCAATGCTTAAAACGATAGTTTTCGACAAATCTGATGTAATAACCGCTGGAGCTCCGAAAATTGCAGCGATGATATCGCCCATACTCGACAAAAAAAGCTTCCTGCGCTCGTGCGCATATGTTGCCTATAAATCCGAACAGCGCATCGCAGCCGCCATAGTCGGGGCGTATAACGGAGATATTTACCCCGAATACATACAGGAGTTTAACGACATTCCGGGCTACGGCATGGAGGTCAAGATAGAGGGCAGACAAATGCTCCTCGGAACACTTAAGCTTCTAAACTCAAGAGGCATCTCGCTTGATGCTGCCAGCATGCGCAAGGGCAATGTGTTGTATCTTGTCATTGCGGGCAGGTATGCCGGCGCTATAGTGTTTAATGAAAATGTCAACCCATATGCAGCCAAAACAGTTTCCGACCTCAAGGCACTGGGTGTAACGAGCATGCTGGTCGCCGAGGACGGTATGGATATCTGCGAAAAAACCGCAAAATCCATCAATATATCGGACTTTTTCCCGTGCTGCGACACCGCAAAGAAGCTTTCGGTCGTCAAAGATGTGCGGCAAAGCCTTGATAAGGACGATGCCCTGATGTATGTCAGCGCCGAAAATGTTGGCTACCATTCCGATGCCGACCTTGATGCAAGGGTAGGGGGGCAGACCGAAACCGAGGATCTGCGAATGTCCAATATCGGCATCTTCGGCTTACCGGCAATGGTGTCCATTGCAAGGGAAGTAAAAAAGATATCGATGCAAAATCTTGCACTGTGCTCAATCGTGAAAGCCGTGCTGATAGTCCTTGCCGTGACAGGCAATGCGACGCTATGGTTTGTTGCACTGCTCGATTTTGCGGCCGGAATGTTTGGGGTGCTGAACATTTCCCGAATTGATCAATAAAAATATGACCGCTATCAGAACGATAGCGGTCATATTTTTTATTTCGGTTTAAAGTTGCTAAGCGGGTTTGCCTCGGAGGCAAGCCGCAGCTCGGAATTATCAACATGGGTATAGATTTGTGTGGTATTGAGGTTGTCATGCCCAAGAAGCTCTTGAAGCGTCCTCACATCAACACCGTTTTGAAGCATCAAGGTCGCCGCTGTGTGACGCAGCTTGTGCGAGGAGTATTTGTCTGCATCCAGTCCGGCCTTTTTAAGTGAGACCTTGACCATGCTGTGCACAGCCTCACGGCTCATGCGGGTGCGCCTGTTTGACAGAAACAGTGCGTTTTTGTCGATTGCCGCAATATTTTTCCGAACTTCAAGATAATTGTTGATGGCCTCAGCGCATGCATCATTTATATATATGATGCGTTCCTTGCTGCCTTTACCGAATACTCTGATATGGTCGACCCTGATATCGGACAGATTAAGACCGACTATCTCCGATATTCGCAGCCCACAGTTGAGAAAAATGCAGAGGATGCAATAGTCACGCTCTTTGTTTTTGCCATCGACAGAGGAGAGGAGGGCTTGCGCTTCAGGCAAGGTAAGGTAGCGAGGGAGCGTGTGCGGAATTTTCGGCACATCAAGGTCTTGCAGAGGATTTGTCTCAAGAAGCTTTGCCTTGACAGTCAGGTATTTATAAAAGCTTCTTAGCGTTGAAACTTTGCGTGCACGGGTGGAGGCTTTGGTACCATACTCAACCTCACGACTGCGCTGGTTCTTGACCTTATCACGGGTCATGAAGGATAGATACTCATAAGCCTCCGTGACCGTAACGGATTTTACGAAATTCAGATCAATATCAGAAATTGAGATATCATCAAGCTCAGTGTTGCGAGGGACGATACCACGCTGAATTTTCAAAAACCTAAAAAAGTTCCGCAGATCGAGATAGTATTCATCAACTGTTTTTCTCGAATGACCTTTAATAGTCTCGTGATATGTCAAAAAGCCCTTGATAATATCCGGCGCTTCGGTTCTGTAATCCATAGTCTGCTCCAATCATCTAATCACTGTACCCATTATAACAGGGAAGCTATAAACCTGTCTATTGACAAATCGACTAAAAATTAAACAAATTAAAGATTTTGTTTAATTTAGGGGAGGCGAAAGAGCAAAGCAGAGGGTGATTAAATGGGTTTTGTCATTATTTCTGCTCTACTTTATTCTCTGTAAGTGGGATTGCACTGCCTATATCGAATATTTGGCTGTCGGTTAGATATATCGGATTAATGTTTCGCTTGCTCAGGAATCTTTCGATTTTTCTTTCTATAATAGTATCTACTATTTTTCCTGTGAATGCTAAGTCGGTTTCGCTGATTTTAAATGTGGCGCCGCCGATGAAGCCATAATCGAAACCGTCCAGTTTAACGAACGGTTCGGACAGATACAGTGCGTCCATTCCGGCGCTTACTGCTGCTTCAGCAATGCGTTTATCAGAGGTTATGATCGAATTTTCATCTACGACGCAAATTGAGCATTTTGTATAGCCTTGCTTAACGGATATCAATTGTTTGCATTCGCATTTTTCGACGAGTTTTGCATTTGCTGTTTTAGGATTAAAGAACAGCTTGTCTCCCACGATGCAAAAGTTTAGACCGGCATCATAGGGATAAACTGCATGCTGCGTATCGGGTACATACTCTATTGCGGTCAAAATGTGAATTTGTTCACAAGGTCTGAGATACTCACTTAAAATTACGCTTTTGCCTATTTGCACGGCAGATAGATCTGCATGTCCGGACAGTCGTTCATCGACATACGGATTGTTTTTGAGCCAAATCAGCTCTAAATTGTGAGCAATTAGCACATTTTCAAGCGTTTTTCTGTACTTTTCACCTATTATTATATGCCGCACCTTTGATTTCGGCAGGTGCGGCGTTTCAACTAGTTTATACATTTTAACCTAAAGTGGCCTTGATAGCTTCTCTTATATTCTTAACGGATATTATTTCAAGTCCGTCTGGCTTTTTGATATCATCCTTAATATGCGCCGGTATTACACAGCGTTTGAAGCCAAGTCGGGCAATTTCAGACAAACGCATATTTAGTGAGTTTACGCTTCTTATTTCCCCGGAAAGCCCGACTTCGCCGACGGCAGCGAGGTCTCTCCCGAGCGGAAGATCCCTAAAGCTGCTTGCAATTGCGAGCATTGTGGCTAGATCGGCGGCTGGCTCGTCAAGCTCAAGACCGCCTATTACATTTATATACGCATCACAGCCGGAGACAGCCATGCCTCCCCTCTTTTCGAGCACAGCCAAAAGCAGTGTCGCCCTGTTATAATCAATGCCGTTTGTGCTGCGGCGACCTGCGTTATATGTTGCAGGCGCAACCAAAGCCTGAATTTCGGCAAGTATGGGTCTTGAGCCCTCGATAACGCAGGTAACGCAGGTTCCCGGGGCGTTATCAGGTCTGCCTGAAAGCAGTATCTCAGACGGATTTTGCAGCTCCTTAAGGCCGGTGTCGACCATTTCAAACACGCCTATCTCATTTGTCGAGCCGAAGCGATTTTTGCCTGCTCTGAGTATTCTAAACGACGTGCTGCGCTCGCCCTCAAAGTACAAAACGCAGTCGACCATATGCTCAAGCACCTTAGGGCCTGCGATATTGCCCTCTTTGTTGATGTGACCGACGACAAAGGTCGTGAAGCCCTTTTCTTTGGTCATGCGCATAATTGACATGGTGCATTCTCTGACCTGACTTACGCTGCCGGGTGCGGAGCTTACCTCGGGGTCAAACATGGTCTGGATAGAGTCGACTATCATGATATCCGGCTCAAGCTCGTCGGCAGCCTCCAAAACCTCGGTCAGTCCCGTTTCAGCGAGGACATAGATCTGCCCATTGTCAACACCGAGACGCTGTGCACGCATCTTAAGCTGACGCTCGCTTTCCTCGCCTGTGACATATAGTATCTTCTGTTCACCCTCAACAAGGCCGCAAAGCTGGAGCAAAAGCGTTGATTTGCCTATGCCGGGAGCGCCGCCGACAAGAACAAGCGAGCCCTTTACCGCGCCTCCGCCTAAAACACGGTCCAGCTCCCCTATTCCCGTAGAAAATCGAAGCTCTGCTTCCGTGTCGAGGTCGGAAATGAGCTTGGGAGCTTTTTTTGAGGCGGTTCTTTTGGTGCTGCCTTTGCTTTTGGCATCAAGCTTCACCTCAACCAAGCTGTCCCACGCACCGCAGGCCGTGCACCGTCCGCTCCATTTAACTGTCTCGTTGCCGCATTCCGAGCAGCAGAAAACTGTCTTTTGTCTCATATCTTCTCCTAGGCCAAAGCCGTGTTATTTAAATACTGTATATAAGAACCGGCTAAGATCGCCGCAATTTTGAGCTGATACTCATTCGATGCAAGTTTTTGCGCCTCCTGCGGATTGGACATAAAGCCGCACTCCACAAGAATCGTCGGGCATTCGACCGACGAGGTCAGCAGCAGCTCCTTTGGCGCAGGGCGTGCAACACGGCGGTTTGAAGTGTCCAGCAGCGCAACGAGATTGTCCTGTGTGAGCAGGCCGAGCGCCTTACTGTCATCATTATCAGAATACATCACTTCTGCACCGCTGACAACAGCGCTTGGAAACTTATTCTGATGAATGCTTATCAAAACGGCATTCTCGGTCGAATTTGCAAGCTCTGCTCGTTTGACGAGGTTATCGTGCTCGCTGTAAGCCTTGTTTTCGGAATTATCGGTGTCCGTTTCTCGGGTCATAACGGTATCGACACCTAAAAAATGTGCCAGAGCCTCGGTTTTCAGTGCGATTTGAAGGTTAATATCGCTTTCTTTGAGCCCTGTGTCCGAGATAGCACCGCCGTCGATACCGCCGTGACCGGCATCAAGGACGAGCGTTGACCGACTGCTTTGACTTATAACAGACTTGAGCCCGCCGTTTGAAACGAATACCTTCACGAAAATTGCCACAGCCGCCAATAGCACAACTATTATAACGATTTTGATGAGCCTTTTAAAATCAATGGTCACAAACACAAAATCACCCCATTAACAAGCTATGTCGATGGGGTGATTATTATATCATTCGCTAATGAATTTTTCAAGGCGGTCGAGGCCTATTTCGATATTCTCCATGGATGCGGCATACGACCAGCGGACAAAGTTCTTAGCGCCGAAGCCCGAGCACGGGACAACTGCGACCAGTGCCTTTTCAAGCAACGCTACTGCAAAATCATCATCGTTTTCAATGAGCTTGCCGCCGAGGGTTCGGCCGATGAGCTGCTCAATGTTCATCATAACATAGAATGCGCCTTCAGGCTTAACGCAGCTCACGCCGGGGATGGAGTTGATGCGCTCAACGATATAATCTCTGCGCTTTAAAAACTCAAGCCGCATGGTCTCGACCGTGTCCTGCGGGCCGCTGTAGGCTTCGAGAGCTGCCCACTGGCTGATCGTCGACGGTGCGCCGGTCGAATGGCTGAGGTAATTGGACATTATCTTTGCAAGCTGCTTGTTAGCTGCGCAGTAGCCGACACGCCAGCCGGTCATTGCGTAGGACTTCGACACGCCATTTATGAGCAGCGTGCGCTCCTTAACATCCTCGCCGAAGCTTGCAATGCTTGTAAACTCAAGTCCGTCGTAAACGAGCTTATAGTATATCTCGTCGGCGATTATATAAAGGTCATGCTTAACACAGACATCGACAAGTGCCTTGAGCTCATCACGGCTGTACAGCATGCCGGTGGGGTTTGAGGGGTTGTTGAAAATGACGCACTTAGTCTTATCGGTGACTGCTGCTTCGAGCTGCCGGGCTGTGATCTTGAAGTTTTGTTCCTCACCTGCCGAGACAACAACGGGAACGCCACCGGTCATTTTGATCATTTCATAGTAGCTTACCCAATACGGTGCAGGCAAAATTATCTCGTCACCGGGATCGGTGAGCACCGACAGGGCGATAAACAGGCTGTGCTTTGCGCCGCTTGCAACGACTATCTGCGTATAATCGTAGTCCAGCCCCTCGCTTTTGAGCTGCTCGGCAATTGCTTTGCGCAGAGGGATTATTCCGGCAGACGGGGTGTATTTTGTCTTGCCGGCGTGTATGGCTTCAATCGCAGCAAGGTTGATATTTTCGGGAGTTTGAAAATCAGGCTCGCCTGTGCCAAAACCGACAACAGCGTATCCGTCGGCTTTCATCTGCTTTGCCAAGCTGTCAACGGCAAGGGTCGTTGATGCACGAACTGCTTCCGCAATTTTTGATACCGGTTTCATAAATCTCATCTCCAAAAAATTTTGTCTTAATTATATTATTATCCAGCCTTCATTTCAATAATTAAAATAAATAAATCTGCACGCAAAAAAACGGGAATTGCTTCCCGTTTTTTATAACAAAATACAAATCAGAGTTCCCCTGCCCTCGTTAACGATGCGCTGGAGGGTCTCCTGGAGCTTTGCCCTTGCGTTGACCGGCAGATTGTTCAGTCTGTCCGCTATTCCTTCTTCGGCAATATCATAAAGCGGCCTGCCGAAAATATTAGACTCCCACAGTCTGCTCATGTCACCTTCATAGCCTTGCAGCAGGAAGCTTATTATCTCCTCAGAGGCATTGTCTCCGCCAATAGAGGGTGTGACCTCAGTCTCTATGCCGGTTTTGAGCATGTGTATTGCCGGAGCCTTTGCCTTGAGCTTGACGGCATATTTACCGCCCTGCTTAACTATCTGCGGCTCATCGAGCTCAAGCTCATCGGCAGACGGCATTACAACACCGTAGCCCTTTTCTCTTACATCGTCCAGTGCCGTTTTTATGTGCTCATAGTCGTGTTTAATTGCGCTCATCTCACGCAGAAGTTTTATGAGCTCGCCGTCGTCGCTGATCTCAAGCCCGGCCTCATCGCTAATAAGTCGGTAATACAGTGCTCTCGGTATCTCAATGCTGACATTTATCGTTCCGCTGCCCATGTCGGAATTTTTGACCTCAGCCGCTTCGACTATGTCGGACTGGTTTAACTCACTGAGCATGGAATAGATATCATGAACGCAGCTCAAGTCTTTGGACGATGCCGAAAGCTGCTGATAAAGCTTTGTTTTAAGCTCGGCTTCATTATCGAGTGCCTCAAACCAAGACGGAAGCCAAATTGCGACCTCTGATATCGGGAACTGACCAAGCACGGTACTCATGATATCAGCAAGATCACGCTCGGAAAGCTGCTGACAATTGACGCAAACGCACGGCACAGCGTATTTTTCGCTCAGCTCACTTTGGAGCGCAGCGGCTTCATCTGACGCCGGATTTTTGCTGTTTATGAGAACGGCAAAAGGCTTACCTATCTGCTTTAGCTCGTTTACGACCCGCTCCTCGGGCTCAACATAGTCCGCTCTCGGGATGTCGCATATGCTGCCGTCGGTGGTGATGACCAAGCCAATCGTCGAGTGCTCGCTTATGACCTTGTATGTACCAGACTCGGCTGCTTCGGTCATGCTTATCTCGTGGTCAAACCACGGTGTCGTGACCATTCTCTCGCTGCCATCCTCAAACTGACCGGCGGCACCGTTTACCATGTAACCCACGCAATCAATTAATCTGACCGAAAAGCGGACATCATCACTAAGGCTTATCTCTACAGCATCCTCGGGAACAAACTTGGGCTCGGATGTCATTATGGTTTTGCCCGAGCCGCTTTGGGGCAGCTCATCCTTTGCCCGTTCTCTTGCATAAACATCCTCAATGTTCGGGATGACAAGCAGCTCCATAAAACGCTTTATAAAGGTCGATTTTCCCGTGCGCACGGGGCCGACCACGCCGAGCATGATCGAACCGTTTGTCCGTTTGGATATATCCTTATAAATATCAATATTAGTCATAAAAAAGCCTCCGCAGTTTTTCTCGTTTGTACGAGTTTATGAGCTGCGGAGGCATATTATTCTTGTTAATAAAACTGCGCCGTTTGGCAATGGACAGAGGATATCGAAAAGTCAACATCCTCAAATTTTGCGCTGAGCTTTTCGTGCAGAACGGGAATGATGACATTTTCGGTGCAGAAATGGTCAGCATCTATGAGGTTTATGCCGAGCTCCTTTGCGTCAAGAAAGCCGTTATATTTAATGTCGGCCGTGACATATGTATCGCAGCCGAGACTTTCGGCGAGTGCGATGCAGTCGCCGCCCGAGCCGCCCATGACGGCAAGCTTTTTTACCGGCCTTCCGGCATCGTGATAACGCAGTCCGTTTACATGGAGTGCTTCTTTACAGATATGCAAAAAGCTTTGCAGATCAATGCTTTCAGACAGCTCACCGATGCGTCCACAGCCAACGGGAGCACCGCCTGCATCCATTCCGCAGGGCTCAAGAAAACCGTTTACACAGCCGCCCAGAGCGCTCATAAGCGCATCATTAACGCCGTCCTGCGCTATATCAAGATTTGTATGCATGCACACGGCGGAAATGTCGTTTTTAATAAGCTTTATTATCTTTCTGCCCACAAGATCCTCGGCGACAACGCTTTTAAGCTCATGGAATATGAGAGGGTGGTGCGATACGATGAGGTCAGCACAAATGGACACCGCTTCGTCTATTACCTCATCGGTTATATCAAGTGCAAACAGGCACTTTTTTACCGGCGCATCGGCATTGCCTGCAAGTATCCCGACATTGTCAAAGCTCATTTTGAGCCCGACCGGCGCAAGCGTATTCAAATAATCAAATATATCTTTAACGGTTTTCATTTTTCCACTCCCGCATCATTTTCAGCTCGTTTAAAAAGTTTTCAACAAGGCCAAGCCACGGCAGCAGCTCTTCCCTGTCGGTCGTTTTTAGGCCATCGACTGCCGTGGCAAAGCGCTTTATGTGCTTTGAAAGCAGGTTATCAAAAAACGGACTGTTTTTAATAAGCTCATATCTGCCGATAAAAAGCTCTGCATCCATGTATCTACAGTCTCTGCCCGGGACAGCGCAGATTATCTGATATATCGTGCCATTTTCCTCGACTTGCGCTTCGTTTTTAATGAAAAAGTCGTTATTTACAAGCCAATACCGCAGTACTTCCGGTTTCGTGACCGGTTGGAGGATAAGCTTCATATCCTCACGGGCGCACCACTCTGCCCTGTCGAGAATACCGGTTATCGAGTCGCCGCCCATACCTGCAACAATGATAGTGTCGACCATTTCCGGGTTGCAGCCGTCCAACCCGTCGCACAAAATGAGCTCGACGGCATCCTCGCAATTGGTATCCCTAAGGCTCTGCTTTGCTTTCTGCAAGGGTCCTTCGTTTATATCGGTCGCAATTATATTACCCTTATATCCCCTTTTTACGAGCATCACGGGTATGTAGCCGTGGTCAGTTCCGACATCGGCAACACCAATACCGTTCTCGACAAAGGAAGCGATCAATTCAAGTCTGTTACTCATACATCTCCATATAAAGCAAAAAGCCGGTATACCCGGCTTTTTAGCTTAAGATCAAAGCGCCATGAGGTAGGCCTTGAGCTCGACCAAAAATTCGTCGGGGTCAACGCCGTGCGCCGCACAGGCCTGCTCGAGCGATTCAGCGGTTGCAAGAGCACAGCCGAGGCAGTGCATACCAAGCTCCTGGAACTTGGGCATTGCTTCGGGGAACTCTTCAAGTATGTCGGAGATCATGCTCTCTCTGCTGAGATCCATAATTTTTAACATTTCCATAGTCAAGTCTCCTATCTGTTAGATTAAATAAAGAAAGGGACGCCATGAAGACGCCCCACTCTATTCCTGTAGGTTTGAGCCTCAGGCCTCTTCCTTCATCTTTGCAAAGCACTCGCTGCAGTAGACGGGACGGTCGGACTTGGGCTCAAAGGGAACCTTTGCCTCGCCGCCGCATGCTGCGCAAACTGCGGTGAAGAACTCACGGGGACCACGAGCGGCATTCTTGCGAGCGTCACGGCAAGCCTTGCAGCGCTGGGGCTCGTTCTGGAAGCCGCGCTCTGCATAGAATTCCTGCTCACCTGCGGAGAACACAAACTCCTGACCACATTCTTTGCAAACTAAGGTCTTGTCTTGGTACATTTTAAATCCTCTCTTTTGAAAAACTCGCCTATCGGCTTTTATATGCGTCAGCTTCTGCTGATATCGCCTGATTTGAAATTCTGCGCCAGTTTGCGCCTTATCCTCTGGATTGCGTTATCGACGGCCTTCTCGTCCTTGCAGCTTATCTGGGCGATCTCCTTATAGCTCAGACCGTTCAGATAATTGCGAAGCACGCACTTTTCAAATTTCGATAACTTTTCCAAAAGGGATAAGAAAAACTCTTCTTTATTTCTTTTGTTCTCTCTGGCCAGAACCTGCTCTTCAGGTGATGTCTGAAACATTTCGGCATATGCCAATGGTGGGGTCTGGGATTCGTCCGAGAGTAAAGTGTCGAGCGAGACGCCTGCGTTCAAGGGAATGTGCTTGGTGCTCGACGCCGATTTAACTGCTGTTAAAAGCCTGTTTTTTATGCAATGCTCCGCAAAGGTCTTGAAGCTTGTGTTTTGCTCGGAATTATACTGCCTTACAGCCGAAATCAGCCCGAACATACCCTCTTGGATAAGATCCTCGCTGTCCCCTCCCGCAAGAAACAATGGCCTTGCGCACACTCGCACAAGCCTCATATATCTCTCGACGAGAGCTTCCTCGGCCAAGCTGTCACCTTTTACGGCAAGCTTCTGTAAGTCATTATCATCAATTTTGGAGTAATTAAACATAAAAAACAGCTATTTTTCTAATTTATCTATTATATTATATTACAAAGTTATTAAATGTCAATAGAAAATTAGCCGTAATTGCGCAAAAAATTCAGTGTTTTCAACAATTCACAGCTCGAGCTCCTGCTGGCCGAGATACTCGATGCCAAGGTGGTCGTACGCTTTTTTGGTAACGCAGCGGCCACGGGGCGTTCTTGTGAGAAATCCCTGCTGCAAAAGGTAGGGCTCGTAGACATCGATAAGCGTCACGGCTTCCTCGTTTATGGTGGCAGCCAAGGTCTCAAGCCCGACAGGGCCGCCGCCGTAAAACTCGATTATGCTGCGCAGCATCCTGCGGTCGAGCGAGTCAAGGCCGAGCTTATCGACCTCCAGCCGAGACAGCGCCATATCGGCGACTTCCTTGGTTATAACGCCGTCTGCCCTTACCTGTGCAAAGTCACGCACACGGCGGAGCATGCGGTTTGCAATTCTCGGCGTGCCTCTCGAGCGTGAGGCGATCTCATACGCCCCTTCCCTGTCGATCTCAATACCGAGAATATCTGCCGAGCGCTCGACTATCCTGCGCAGCTCGTCGGGCGTATACAGTTCAAGTCTCAGTGTAACGCCAAAACGGTCTCTTAAAGGAGCCGTGAGCTGGCCGGAACGGGTCGTGGCGCCGATGAGCGTGAACTTCGGCAGCTCGAGGTGCAGCGAGTTTGCCGAGGGACCTTTGCCGAGAATGATGTCTATCGCATAGTCCTCCATCGCAGGGTAAAGTATCTCCTCATACGCTCTGTTGAGCCTGTGTATCTCGTCAACGAACAGTATATCACCCTCATTGAGGTTCGTGAGCATGGCGACAAGGTCGCCGGGCTTTTCTATTGCGGGTCCGGAGGTGATGCGCATATTGACGCCCATCTCATTTGCGATAACGGCCGCAAGCGTTGTTTTGCCAAGCCCCGGGGGGCCGTGCAGCAGGACATGGTCAAGTGGCTCATTGCGCATTCTGGCGGCATCAATGAACACGCTGAGGTTGTCCTTAGCTTTTTCCTGACCGATGTATTCACTTATAGTCTTGGGGCGCAGACTGCCCTCACCAGCATCCTCGGGTAAGACCGAAGAGCTTGTGACCATGGTTTGATCTTCAAGACCGTCGGAAAAATTTATGCTCATATGACGCCTCCTTACATAAGATTTTTAAGCGCAATTTTCACTATCTGCTCGGTCGTCATTCCGCTCACATCCATTCGGCGCAGCACGCCGTTTATTTCGGGGGCGGAGTAGCCGAGCACCATCAGTGCGGCAACGGCATCGCTTCTTGAGTCGCCGTCTGCCGGGGTCAAAACAGCAGGCATTTCGGCTGCAACGACATTAGCTTCCTTGCTGACCTTGTCCTTGAGCTCAAGAATGACCCTCTGCGCTATTTTTTTGCCGACACCCTGCGCAACGGTTATCGCCTTTTCGTCGCCGTTCATTATCGCCATCGCAAGCGCTTCCGGCGTGCTGGTCGACAGTATCGCCTGAGCAGCCTTCGGGCCGATGCCGGACACGGTCAGCAGCATTTCAAAGCAGCGCTTTTCGCTCAGCGTCGCAAAGCCGTAGAGGTCAAAGCAATCCTCCTTGATATACTCGGATATATAAAGCTTTGTCTTTTCCTTGACCTTGAGCCTTGACAGTGTGTTTGCGGTAGTGTTGACTGCATAGCCCACGCCGCCGCAGTCGATGACTGCAAGGTTTATATCAATATCGGAAACTATACCTTCTAAATGGTAGAACATATATCGGTTACTCCTTTGCTCAAAAGTGATGTGGAGCTTCGTGCGTGACAAATTGCGAGTGCCACGGCATCGGCCGCATCGTCGGGCTTCGGCGCTGCGGGAAGTGCAAGTATTCTGCGAACCATATCGATGACCTGATTTTTCTCGGCTCTGCCATAGCCGACAACGGCCTGCTTGACTTGAAGCGGGGTATATTCAAAGACCTGTACTCCTGCCCTGTACGCAGAAAGAAGTATCACTCCCCTTGCGTGAGCGACAGCTATGCCGGTCGTAATATTAGTGTTGAAAAAAAGCTCCTCAATTGACATGACATCAGGGTCAAACGACGATATCAGTTCGTTCATGTCATCAAATATTCTGTCCAGCCTGCTTGAGAGCGAGGTATGTGCCGGGGTGCTTATCACTCCGCAGGTCACGAGCTTCATTTTGCTTTTTTCAACATCGACTATGCTGAAGCCGACTGTCGCAAGTCCGGGGTCTATGCCTAATATCCGCAAGATCATCACTTCCTATCAGTAAATTTTAGCACACTTGAATGCTGTTCGCAACAACAAAAACTCCCCACGCTCGGTGGGGAGTTTGACGCTTATTTTGCTCTAGGATGAGCCTTGTTATATACATCCTTGAGCTGCTTATTGATAAGCTGCGAGTAAATTTGCGTTGAGGATATATCCGCATGTCCGAGCATCTCCTGAATGGAATGGAGGTCGGCACCGTTTTCAAGCAGATGCGCCGCAAAGGAATGGCGCAGCGTGTGCGGAGTTATCGTCTTTTCTATGTGAGCCTTTTGCTGATAGGACTTGATTATCTTCCAAAAGCCCTGCCTTGACATTCGCTCACCGCTTACATTAACAAACAGTGCCTGCTCATTTGGCATTGCTATCATCTGCGGTCGGATAAACTCAATGTACTCGGAAAGAGCTTTTATCGCAGTCGAGTAAAGCGGGATAAAACGCTCCCTATCCTTGCTTACGCAGCGGATGACGCCGGCGGAGGTGTTGACATCGTTAATATTGAGCGAGATAAGCTCGCTGACCCTGATGCCAGTTGCGTAAAGAAGCTCGAGCATCGCCCTGTCTCTATAGCCTTTTGCGTCCGTGCACGAGGGCTGCTCAAGCAAAAGCTCGACTTCCTTGCTCGTGAGAATCTGCGGAAGCTTCTGCGTTGCCTTATCGGGAACGAGCTTGGCGGCGGGGCTTTCTTCGATATACCCTTCTGTCACCAAAAGTCCGTAAAAGCACTTGACGGATGCGATAGCACGGCTGACGGTGGCAACGGATTTGCCATTTCCCTTGAGCCAGCTTATATAATCAGACAGCTCCTCCGCGGTGACCTTGTCGAGGCTGTCATCCACATGAGCCTCCATATACTCGCTCAACTGCCTGATATCTCGCAGATATGAACTGAGGGTATTCTGTGAACACTTTTTAACTTCAGTAAGGTACTTGTTGAAAATTTCAAGGCACTCTGAATTAAGCATTCAACCGACCCCCTTTCTAAAAAATCTTATTTATGTCGGAAACTCCGATAACTGACAAGATAATAAACGCAGTAGCAAGTACAAGCGTTTTGATAAGCTCCGCCTTAAATCTCCTGTCGCCCCGCATTTTACCGTACAGCCTCTTGGCGGAGGCAGCAGAGCTGCACGAAAGAGCCAAGACAGAAAAAATAAGCACCAAAACGGCGGAAAAAGCTTTGGCAATAAATATAATGCTCAGCTTATCGGCCGGCATTATGGTAGCTAGTGACATAGCAAGCACAAGCCCGAAAGCGAAGTTCAGCACCGGAAGAATGACCGTCCCGATGACCGAAAATGCCGTTAGCTGCACGAGAAGCAATAATAAAATGCAACCAAAAACACGGTAGTCAAGATCGACTATCGAATACGCCCCGTTCACCGTCAGAGGGAACGAAGGTTTCATAAGCACATAAGTACCAAGCCCAATCATAAAAGCCAGGCACATCAACAATAAACCGGAGTTATCAACACGAAGATGACGAGCCGGTTTATTAAGCAGTTCAGTTTTCATACCGTTACCTCAAATGCAGCCTTGTGACCGCGAGAATAACGGCTAAATTTACATAACAACTTAGGTAAACTAAATATAATACAAATTCTCGTTGTAATCAAGGCTTTTTAAGAAAAATGATGATTTTTGTTAATTATGACCGCATATTATGTCAACTGCGTTATGTTAACCGAGATACCTGCTGTTCCCGCACGCTTGAACTCACAGTAATTTTTCACTAGATTTCGTAATCAAACGCTATTTGCAACACAATATGTAGGTAATCATTTAGAATTATGTAAACTCACATAGTCGTTTACAAATAGTTATTGAAAATTCATGATTTGCGCTTTTTGCGTAATTTTTTGTTACTTTTAGCTAAATTGAGCTTGCACCCGATGAAGCTGCTTACCAGCGATATGGCTAATATTTTGACCATTACCGCTGCCTGCGGTGCCTGCATATCGAGCAAAAACGCAACTAGAATAATAAGCCCGGCATACGCCAAGCCTGCAAGAAGTCCGTTTAGGCTCCCCCCTTCCCTACCGGATGAACGAGCCGTAATGCCGCATGCGAAACCTGCGATTATGTTAATTGCGATGAGTGCGGTGCCTATGCTGCTCTCACCGAGCTTGCCGCTTTGCATAAGTGCCGATGCCGCCAAGAGTAAAACTATCGTCACCGCCAAGCCCACTATCACCGACAGCACTATCGCACCGCCGTTTACCTTTACCGTTTTTGATGACTGCAAAAAAATCCCCCCGAACTAAAGATGTTTGTACATCTTATTAGCTCAGGGGAATTTTAATGCTAAGTTTTACTTCTTTGCGTTTGCCTTGGCCTCGGCAGCTTCTGCTCTGACATTGCTGCTGACAGCCCACTTCTTGAACTTAACACGAACCTTGTCCTCGCCGGTTTCGATGGTGATGCTGTCTTCGGTAACATTTACAACAACGCCCATGATGCCGCCGATGGTAACGATCTCGTCACCGACAGTGAGTGCATTGCGCATAGCCTCGATCTTCTTCTGCTTCTTCTTCTCGGGCCTGATCATGATAAAATACATGATGAGGAAGAAAACAACAAGAATGAGGATCATCTGAAGATTGCCGCCGCCTGATGTAGAGGTTAACATTAGTATACTCCTTAAATATAATTAGTTTTTATTTTACGAGGAATATTATACATATTAAACACACTCTTTTCAAGTGTTTTATATCCTCGTATCCAACAATTTTGAATATTTGCCCCTAAACTCGCCGAAGCTGCCGTCTTCAAGCGAATTTCGGATGTTTTCCATAAGCTTGTTATAGAAATAAAGATTATGCATAACAGCAAAGCGCATGGCGAGCATCTCGTTTGCTTTGAACAAATGCCGGATGTACGCTCTGTTGTATCTTCTGCACACCGGGCAGTCACACTCGGGGTCAATGGGCTTATCGTCGGTAAGATACTTTTCGTTTTTTATATTGATAATTCCGTTCCAAGTGAACAAATGCCCGTGTCTGCCGTTTCGTGCCGGCATAACACAGTCGAAGAAATCAACACCACGGTAAACGCTTTCGATAATATTACCCGGTGTGCCGACACCCATAAGGTAGCGGGGCTTATCCTTGGGCATGTACTCCTCAACAGCCTCTATCGTGTCGTACATTTCCTGATGGGTCTCCCCTACCGCAAGCCCGCCGATGGCATAGCCCGGGAGATCGAGCTCGGCTATCTTCTTCATGTGCTCTATTCTAATATCGGCAAATGTTGTGCCTTGGTTTATGCCGAACAGCATTTGTCCGGGATTTACCGCATCGTCCATGCTGTTGTATTCGTTGAGCGCCGCCTTGCATCTTGCAAGCCACCTATATGTGCGGTCGCATGACTTTTGAACATAGTCACGGGGTGACGGTATCTTGATGCACTCGTCAAACGCCATTGCGATATCCGAGCCGAGGTTTGATTGGATCCTCATGCTCTCCTCGGGACCCATGAAGATATGTCTGCCATCGATGTGGGAATTGAACTTCACGCCCTCTTCACTTATTTTGCGCAGGCTTGCAAGCGAAAAAATCTGAAACCCACCGCTGTCGGTAAGTATGGGTCTGTCCCAAGTCATGAACTTGTGTAGTCCGCCCATGGTCTTGACTATTTTATCACCGGGTCTTAAATGCAGATGATAGGTGTTTGATAGCTCGATCTGACAGCCGATGGTTTTAAGATCCGCCGCAGAAAGCGCACCCTTTATCGCCGCTGCCGTGCCGACATTCATGAAAACCGGCGTCTGCACAGTTCCGTGCGGGGTCTCAAACTCGCCTCGCCTGGCGTGGCCTTCCTGCTTTTTTAAAGTGTACATAGTTTCCTGCCTTACAATTTATTCGATCATCATAGCATCGCCGAATGAAAAGAAGCGATACCGCTCTTTAACTGCCGTGTTGTATGCGTTGAGGATATGCTCTCTGCCTGCCAATGCGGACACGAGCATGATAAGTGTGCTCTCCGGCAGGTGGAAGTTTGTTATCAGTGCATCAATGCACTTGAACTTATATCCCGGGTAAATGAAGATATTCGTCCAGCCGGAGGTCGCCTGCAGCACACCATCCTCGGTCGTGAAGCTTTCAAGCGTGCGGCATGAGGTCGTGCCGACGGCAATGACCCTGCCCCCTGCCCTTTTGACCGCATTGACACTCTCGGCAGTCTCGTCGGGTACGATGCAAAACTCGGAGTGCATCTCGTGATCTTCTATCTTATCCGCCTTCACGGGTCTGAAGGTTCCGAGCCCGACATGCAGCGTCACATAGCATATCTTAACGCCCATGTCAGCTATCTCCGCCAGCAGCTCCTTTGTGAAATGCAGACCAGCCGTCGGTGCGGCTGCGCTGCCGAGCTCCTTGGAGTAAACGGTCTGATAGCGCTCGGAGTCCTGCAATTCCTCCTTGATATAAGGCGGAAGCGGCATTTTGCCCAAGCGTTCGAGAATTTCAAGGAAAATGCCCTCGTAGCTGAACTTGACTATTCTGTTGCCGCCCAGCGTCACTTCCTGCACGACTGCGGTCAGCTCACCGTTTCCGAATACAAGCTCTTGACCGGGCTTGGTCTTTCTGCCAGGACGGCTCAAGCACTCCCAGCGGTTATCGCCGAGATCCTTGAGCAAAACGAGCTCAACTGCGCCGCCTGTAGGCCTTGCGCCGATAAGTCTTGCGGGCAGCACTCTCGAATCGTTGAGCACAAGGCAGTCACCCTCACGGAGATACTGCTTGATATCGTAAAAATGCTTATGCTCAATTTCTCCGGTCTGCTTGTTTAAATGCAGAAGGCGTGATGTATCTCTTTTCTCCAGCGGAGTTTGAGCTATCAGCTCCTCCGGCAGGTAAAAGTCAAAATCTGATTTATTCATCCTAAATATGCTCCGCTAAAATAAAAATCTATTATATCTTCGCAGCTTGCGCCCTTGTTCAGCGCCATTGCGTATGCGCCCCACTGGCTCATGCCGCAATTATGTCCCCAGCCGCTGCCTTTAAAGACCCAAATGCGCTCCTTTTGGTTGTTTTCATAGCTTGAGACATCGTATCTTAGACTGTTAAAGCCGGTAATTCTAAAACAGTCCTCGCCCAAAAGCGTGACTGTTTTGCCCTTTGTGTCACTAAACACCAGCTTAATTACATTGCCCATATCGGACTTTGTGACCTTGATATCGGCTAGATCAGCAAGCTCATAATCACTCATCGAAAGCCGGTACAGGACATTTGCGTCATAAAGTTCGGTTTTCCACGATTTGTTGTAGTATTCAATGTCCTTTTCGTTATCATCCTTAACGCCGCTTAGGTAAGCACGCTTTTGTGAAAAGACATTTGCACTGCTGTCCGTAGCTCCGCCGTCGGACGACATGTAATATACCTTGCACACTGAGCCTCTATAGCGCACAAACTCGCCTGCAGTTGCGGCGGCTGCCTTATTCGTGCTATCGACTGTGCCGGTAACACCACGGTAAACTTGACTGTATGTATCGTTTCTTACATCAAAGCCACGGTCGATGTATGCGTTTATGTTGTTCAAGGCGTAGGTTCGTGCGCAGGCACCCTGCGCTTTCAGCGCCTCCTGCGGCCAATCGCCGTGCATCTCGTACGGCAAAACGCCCATGACATAGGCCTCAAGTTCAACATAGTTTATGACCGTGAGTGCTCCGCCGGAGCGAGTGTACTGGAAATCGCCGTGATAGGCATTCCCGTCAAACCATGTTTCGACTTTTTCGGACTTCGAGATCGGTCGGACTGCCAAGTTTGTGCCCTCGCCGACATCCAAGAGAAATTGCAGCTCCGAGGTATCGGTCTCGGCTGCGAGTATGGAATATTTGCTGCCGGTAAAAGGCTTTGCGTCCATGCTGCGGCTTTTTATAGCCGAAAGTGTTTTTGCTTCATCTGCATATGCCCCGACGAGAACTTTATATTCTCCGTCGATATATCCGGGGAAGCCGCCCCAAAGCGTATCGGCGTAATTCTTGGCAGAAAAAAAGTCGCTGAATTTTTTATTTAGCACCATATGCCACGGGCCGACGACCATGCCGTCGGGCAGCGTAAATCCGCTGTCGCCACGCATGGAAAGCGCAGTGACCTCGGTCTTGCCGAGCTCGTGAAACTGCCGAGCATAGTCAAAATAGCCGAATAGATAACCGTTCCCGACACTGTTTAAAAGCCTGGCCTCATATACGGCAGAGCCGCCGGAGCGCAGTCCGACCTTTATCTTATCAACAGTCACGGGAAGGTCAAAATACGCCGGCGCAGGCGCAGCTGCTTCGTCAGCGCTTGCAGTCGGTGCAGCCACAAAGGTTAGACAGGCTGTCAGTGCAAGCGCTATTAATTTTTTGACCGTGTTTGACATATTACCCGTTCCTTATCTATATTTTGCAGAATTTCATTATAATACGGAAACGCTGGAATTTCAACGGTTATATATCATACGCCGATATGTAAATGAATATATTATTGTCAGCGATTTGTGATCGGAGGATTGTTATGGTCAAAACACCAATTTTTAAGGGCTCGTGCACGGCGATAGTCACACCGTTTGACGAGCACGGCATAAACTTTGAGAAAATGAAGGAGCTCATTGACTTTCAGTACGATAACGGTACGGCGGCAATAGTTGTCTGCGGAACGACAGGCGAGAACGCAACCATGACCCGATATGAGCACGAGGCTTTGATAGAATTCGTGTGCCGCTATAACGAGGGGCGCATGAAGATAATAGCCGGTGTCGGCAGCAACGATACAAAAAAGGCGCTTGGTTTTGCGCAGTGCGCCATGAGATGCGATGCCGACGGCATTTTGATGGTCACTCCCTACTATAACAAAACAACGCAGAAGGGACTGGTCGAGCACTTTACATATGTCGCCGACAGGGTCGATATCCCGATGATAGTCTACAATGTCCCAAGTAGAACGAGCATCGGCATCAAGGCTGATACATACAAAAAGCTGTCTGAGCACCCAAACATCAACGGTGTTAAGGAAGCATCCGGCGATTTCAGCCTTTTTGCAATGACAAGAGCCTTATGCGGCGACAATCTGTATGTCTGGAGCGGCAACGACGACAACACCGTGCCAATGATGGCGATGGGCGCACTCGGTGTGATTTCGGTCGCATCGAACATTGTCCCGGGCGCAGTGGCGAAGCTGTGCTCTCTGTGTCTTGAGGGGAACTTCGAGGATGCACAGAAGCTTTATTTTAAGTACGCTGCTTTATTTTCAGACCTGTTTATCGAGACAAATCCTATCCCTGTCAAGACCGCAATGAAGCATATGGGGCTGGATAACGGCAAGCTTCGTCTACCGCTGACAACTATGTATCAACAGAACGAGGAGAAGCTTTTAAAGTCAATGACCGACTGCGGCATTAAAATTAAGTAATAAAAAAGGACACCTCGTGTCCTTTTTTATCGTTTATTCGGGATAGTGAGCTCTTACGCCGCCTATAAGCTTGGGTCTGGTGTAGGCTGCATTTATGCTTGCGCAGCCGATGGTTTTGACTGTGAGCCGCAGCGGAACGGCAACATCCTTAAGGTGCATGCCGATAAGTGTGCAGCCGATATCAAGTCCGGCCTTGGCTTTAACATGCTCGACAACAACGGGGTCTTTCATGTTATCATATACCGCCGTTGCAAACGAGCCGCCGGCCTTGGGCATCGGCCGAACGCAGACCTCTTCTAGCATGAACTTTTCCGCCGCTTCCCTTTCGATTACAAGTGCACGGTTAAGGTGCTCGCAGCACTGGGCGGCAAGAAATATACCCTTTTCACTTAAGACGGACAGAATGGTCGTTGCGACCTCAACGCCGGTTTCGGGCGAAGACCCCTTGCCGATGTGTTCGCCGAGTATCTCACTGGACGAGCAGCCTACGACAACAAGGTCACCAGCTTTGAGTTTCGACTTTTCAACAAGCTCGGTTATAGCGTTTTTTGTATCTAAAGAAACATTCATATTATCATCTCCGTAGCTATATTAGCATAGATTTGAATATTTGACAACAGGGCTATATCGTAGTATTATTATATAGCAAAATTCTACTGAATGCGAGGTGTTTCGATTTGAAACGATTACTCTCACTTCTTCTGTCTGTCTGCTGTGTGTGCATGCTTTTTACCGGCTGCAACAAGACGGAAGATACCGGCAAGGCTCCCAATGTGGACACTGACGGACTTGCCGTAAATGAGGTCGTCACCGGCCCTATCAATCCGCTTACCGGTGAAACCGTCGAGACGGATACAAGCTCCGCCCGTCCTTACTGTGTTATGATAAACAACCACCCCAGCGCCCGCCCCTGCAAGGGCCTTGCCAATGCAAGCATTGTTTATGAGGCGCTTGTTGAGGGTGATATTACCCGTATGATGGCCGTGTTCACCGATATAAGCCAGACCGATGTCGGCTATATCCGCAGTGCCCGTCCCTACTATGTCAGCCTCGTTCAGGCATATGACGCAATTTATGTGCATTGCGGCCACAGTGACCAGGCAAGAGCCGATATCAAGCAGTACGGTGTCAGCGATATTGACGCTACCTTCGGCGAAGGCGGCAACGCATGGGTCCGTGATAAGAACAGAGTCGGCCGTGTAAGCTATGAGCACACCCTCTACGCCAAGGGCGATAAGATCGCAGAGTACGCTGCAAAGAAGTTCGACCTCGAGCACTCTGACAGCTTCGACACCAAGTACGGCCTCATCTTCAGCCCCGACGCAGCTTCTCAGTGCGATAAGGAATCCAAGGAGTTCACCATTAAGTACCTCGGTAGCACCGCAACTACGCTCAAGTATGTTGCTGACCGCAATTGCTACAACGCATTCATCAGCGGTAAGGAATACACCGACGGCGACAGCACACATATCGACTTTGCCAATGTTATCATTCTCAATGTCGGCAACAGCGTTGTTGATAAGAAGGGTCACCGTGAAATGAACCTTGTCGGTTCCGGCACAGGCTTCTTCTGCAACGGCGGCAAGTATGTTGAGATCAAGTGGGAGCGTGCAGACCGCAACGATAACTTCCACTACACGCTCACTGATGGCACTCCCCTTGCCCTCGGCGTCGGCAAAACCTTCATAAGCATCGCTCCGCTGGACAGCACCGGCGGCGTTACTTGGTAAACCGAATATAGTTTAAGCTCCGTAATGCAACGCATTGCGGAGCTTTTTCATATTATTTTTTTCTCGGAATTATGAGCAGTCTGCCGACTATATTGCTGTCCTCTTCTAATTCGTTTAGGGCAATTATCATGTCTATGTCGGAGCTATAGCGTTTTGCGATGTCCCAGAGGTCGTTTGTCTGCGCCATGCACATGTACACAGACGGAGTCGGGGTGTTCGCTTCAGGCTCGTTGACAGTCACGGAGCTTACGATTTGCAGCGTGCGGCACTGCTTTAGCCGTATCTGCGCTGCAACGGCCGAGGTGACGGTCAAGTCTTTGCCGTTTATGTTTGATTTGAGGGATGAGATGCATACCGAGATACTGTCTAAAGTCTCGTTTTCCTCAGTCTCAAGCTCAAAATTTGCGTTTCCGTGGAGTTTGACTGAGCGTATCTGCTCATCGACCGATGCGCAGACAGCTTCGACCGTCAGCGGCACGGTAAGTTCGTTGTCAGACAGCTTCGGGGTCCCGATGATAGCGGACATGTAAAGCATCTTTTCGATATCAAAGTCGGCGGTATGAGTAAGCTGGGAGCTTTCGGTCACGCAAAGCATCCTTTCACTTATGCAGACAGTCCTATCCTCCTCTTCAAGGGTCGTTTCGGCACCGCAAACATATGCATCCTCAACGAACTCGATCGTTTTCGTCTCGGTGCAGACTATCTGCATTACGGCGTGTATCTCAAATGAGACTTTGCCGTCGTTTAGCTCGAAAAAATCACCTGTCGGCAAAATGCTGACCGTGTAGTCTGGCACGATATCCCGCTCGGGAAGCTCAAATATCTGCGAAAAGCTCTGCGTTGTCTCGGCGGTTTGAATATTTGTTCCGCTGCAAAACACCGTCTTAATGTCGGCGTGGCCTTTAACTATAAGCTTTGACCCGACAGCCTCAGCTGAGTCGGTGCAGAATGAAACGGGGGCTGAAATAAGCTGCGCTCCATCATCAATGCCCACCGTCGCAAAGTCGTTTTCCAGTGAAAAGGTCTTTTCGGAAACAAGATCAATGAGCCTGATATCGGCGCTGCTGTTCCTAAAGAATGTATTCTTCGGGGCTTCCGCCGGTGCGGTGTACCAGCTGAAATCGCAGTTGCAGTAGCATTTTTGGCTTACGCCGACTTGGGCGTTTATCATGACCTTTCTCGGGCTAAGTATCCGAGTATCGACCGAGATAACGCTAAGCTCGGCAACGGCCGCACAGCCGCTGTCGGCGGAGCTTACCTCGAACTCGCACTCAAAGGGAATGTCCGTGCTTAGTGTGCCGAGCCCCTCTCCCGATTCGGGGACATATACGGCGGTCACCTTAAGCTCACCGTGCACCACTACCCTGCCGGCCTCAACATCCTTTGAGCGTATCGAATACTCGGCGTTTGTCATTATAACTCGGAGGATATCCTCTTTAGTGTCGGGTACAACGATATCAGAGCTGATATCGCAAACCTTTTTGCCGCTACCTATCAGCTTAAAGCTGCTTAAAAACCTTCGTTCCAGTGAAATATCCATAAGCGTCTCCCTTGCCATTGTATTTGTACATCATATGTGGCCAAGTTTAGCAATATTCGCTTATCTGCACCTGTTGAGCCATATCCCAAACGAGATAAGGCCGGCCGCCAAGGCAAACCACCAAAATTGAGACGGCAAAACGAGGGATAAGATTATGACTATTCCGAGCAGTATTGCGATCATGGCAATGATCGAATGTCCACCTTTATGCAAAAAACCGCCTCCCTGCACAGCGTTACTAAACTCTATGCGGAAGGCGGAGTAATTATTTAGTTTCCCAAAAGTTATTTTGAGCGCTCAGCTCATACAGGCGCTTGTACGACTGATAGCGGCTTTGAAGTATCTCCCCTCTTTGCAGCGCCTCGGTCACGGCGCAGCCGGGTTCTTTCAAATGGGCGCAGTCGTTAAAGCGGCAGCTGCCGAGATATTCTTTGAACTCTCTGAAATCGTGCTGCAGTTCCTGCTTATCAATGGTCTGCATCATCTCGATATCAAAAGAGGCAAAGCCCGGGGTGTCGGCAATATAGGTGCCATTACCGATGTTGTACAGCTCAACATGGCGGGTCGTGTGCTTGCCGCGGCCGAGCTTGTTGCTCACGGCGGCGACCTCAATGTTGAACTCGGGAACTATCGAGTTTAATATGCTCGATTTACCGACACCGGAGTTGCCGGTAAAGGCGCATATCTTGCCCTTGAGCGCCGCTTTGAGCTTGGGAATGCCCTCGCCTGTTGCTGCGCTGGTGCGCACCGTTGTGAAGCCGGAGCCTGTGTATATGGCGTAGAGCTCATCGGCGGGGTCAATGTCGACCTTATTGATGCAGACAATGAGCTCACAGCCCGCTTCCTCGGCAATGACCGATACACGGTCTATAAGAAATGGGTCAGTGACGGGGTTCGTGTTGGCGGCAACAAAAACCAAAGCATCAATATTTGCGACGGCTGGTCTTATAAAGCTGTTTTTTCGATCAAAAACCTTTTCTATAAAGCCTTTTCCGTTTTGATCTATAGCAAAGCTGACCTTATCACCAACTAGGGGTGAGGTGCCGTCGAGCCTAAACTTGCCCCTTGCTTTACATTCGTATACATGCTCATCGCAGCTGACATAATAAAAGCCACTGAGAGCCTTGACTATCGTCCCCTCCATGCATTAAGCCTCGTTGCCGGTCTTGCCGGAGGATATCTGAATGCTGATCTTCGTGCGGGCCGTGACGCTCTTTCCGGCCTCAAGGCTCTGCCAAATGACGGTTCCGGCCTCGTATTCGCTGTCGACGGTCTCAACAGAGCCGACGCTGAGCTTGCTGCTTTCTATCTTATCGATAGCTGCTGATTTTGACAGACCGACAAGCTTCGGAACAACTGTCAGCTCCTCCTCTGGACCTGTGCTGACGGTTATGGTCACAACAGAGCCTGCCTTGGCAGACTCGCCTGCTGCCGGACTTGAATATATAACATAGTCCTTGGTGATGCTGGGCGACGGGGCTTCGTTTACCTCGTACTTAAACCCTGCTTTTTTTACGAGTTGTATAGCCTCGTTTAACTCCTTGTTGACGATATCAGGGACGATCTTCTCGCCGTTTACTTCATCGGGTACCACATCGCCGGCAACAACAAGCTCGACATCTATCCTGTCATCCTTATTCTTTATGGTCTTGCTCTCGCCCTCGCTCGGGGTCTGCTCAATGATTATGCCGGAGTCGTGATCGGGGTCAACCTTGAAGGTGACGGTGAACTTGAACTTGCTCTTATAATCGGCGTCATTGGTCACATCGTCGCAAACTCTGCCGATGAAATTCGGCACTTCGACTTTGTCGGGTGTGGAGAACAGATCCTTGATAAAATATCCGTTAACGAACACGAGCACAAGAATAATTAGTATCAAAACTGCGATTACACCCGAGCCAAGGGCAAATTTGCTCTTATTCTTGGGCTTTTTTCTGCGCCTGCCGGTCTCCTCAACTTCGATTTTTTCCGTATCGATACCCAGAGACGATACATCAGGCTTTGTCTCGGAAAGATGCTTTCTGAACCTCTCAAGCTCATCGAGCAGCTCGCCCGCCGACTGATAGCGGCCGTTAATATCCGTTGCCATAGCCTTGAGGCAAATACGCTCAAGCTCCTCGGGAATTTCGGGAACGATGGAGCGTGGCGGTACAGCCTCGGTGTTCATGTGCTTGACTGCGACCTCAATATCTGACTTGCCGACATACGGCAGCCTGCCGGTCATCATCTCGTACATGACTATGCCGAGCGAGTATATATCACTTCTTGCATCGGCGGCTGCGCCCCTCGCCTGCTCGGGTGCGATATAATGCACAGAGCCGACGGTCTCGTTGGTCGATTCCTCAATGTCGTTCTGCAATGCGGCAATGCCGAAGTCAGCAACCTTTATCATGCCGTCTTTTAAAAGCATTACATTCTGCGGCTTGATATCACGGTGGATTATACCCTTGCTGTGCGCATGAGCAAGCGCCCGTGCGATCTGGATACTGAAATTGAGCACCTCATCGGTGGGCAGAGCACCGTGCTCTTTCATGTATTGCTTCAAGGTGATACCGTCAACAAGTTCCATGACGATGTATTCAATATTCTCGTTGTGGCTCACATCGTACACCGAAACGATGTTCGGGTGCGACAGCATTGCGACTGCCTGCGACTCGGTCCTAAAGCGCCTTCTGAAGCATTCGTCCGCCGCAGTATCGTCACGCATTATCTTGACCGCATCGTAACGGTTTAGCCTGTGACACAGTGCCTTATAGACATTTGCCATGCCACCCGTCCCAATGAGCTCAAGTATCTCATACCTGTCATCGAGTATCTTACCTATATATTTATCAGTACTTTTTTCCATAGCAGCACCTACAAATATCAAATCTTAACGAGAACAACGGAGACATTATCCCTTGCGCCCCTGTCCAGAGCGAGGTTCAGCAAATAATCGCAGACCCGCTCGGGCGTGCTATAGCGTCTGAACGCATCGAGCATCTCAGCATCGGTTACGATGTTGGATAGTCCGTCCGAGCAAAGCAGAATCCCGTCGCCCATATGAAGCGTCTGCTCATAATAGTCAGCCTTAACCGATCTGTCAACGCCGAGTGCCTTGGTGATTATGTTCTTTTTAGGATGAGTTCTGGCCTCCTCCTTCGTGATCGCACCCATTGCGACAAGCTCCTCAACATAAGAGTGGTCCTTGGATATCTGTTTTATCTCACTTTTCGTAAGATAGTACGCTCTGCTGTCACCGACATTGACAAGAAAAGCCTTTCGTTTGGTGATAATTCCGCCGACAAGGGTCGTGCCCATGCCGTTGTAGTTCGAATCAAAGCGTGAGTATTCATAGACGACGCCGTTGGCATCGTCGCAGCTTTCCCGAAGCAGCTTCTCCTGATTGCCAACAAAAAATCTCGGTGCAACAAGAGCTTCAAATACTCTGCTGACAAAGGCCTTGCTCGACAGCTGGCTTGCGAGATCGCCAGCTTTTGCACCGCCCATACCGTCGCAGATGACTGCGACAACGCATTTTCGCTTGTCGCAGCGTTCAACTATATAGCTATCCTGATTTTCGCTTCTGACTTTACCTCTATCGGTAACACCAAAACTGTTCATTAGCATTCCTTGCCCTTCTGAATTTTTCTTCGCAGCTGACCGCACGATGCATCGACATCGCTGCCGAGCTTTCTTCTTACCGTAACATTAACGCCGTTATCCTCAAGTATCTTGATAAATGCCTTCATGTGTCCCGGGGTCGACGGCCGAAACTCACGCTCATCGACATGGTTCATGGGTATGAGGTTTACGTGGGCGCACACACTTCTTGCGTGCTTTGAAAGCAACCGTGCGTGATACTCAGTGTCGTTAACACCGTCTATCATTATATACTCAAACGAAATTCTCCGTCCGGTTTTCTCGTAATACCTCTTGCAGCATGTCATGAGCTCTTCAACACCACGACCGCGGTTAGCAGGCATGATTTTTGAGCGGGTCTCATCGTCCGGCGCATGGAGCGACACAGATAAGGTAAGCTGCAAGTTAAGGTCAGCCAGCTCATCAAAGCGTTCAGTTATGCCGCAGGTGGAAAGCGATATATGCCTCATGCCGATATTCATGCCGTCGGGGTCGTTAACAAGCTTTAGAAATCTCACGACATTGTCGAAGTTATCAAGCGGTTCGCCTATGCCCATCAGCACGATATTGGATATCTGTTTACCCGAGTCTATCTGGGAAAACAGCACCTCATCGAGTATCTCCGACGGCTCAAGGCAGCGAACAAGGCCGCCTATCGTCGATGCGCAGAATGCGCAGCCTTGCCTGCATCCCACCTGCGACGATACACAGACGGTGTTGCCGTGCTTATAGCTCATAACGACCGTCTCAACGGCGTTGCCATCATGCAGCTCCCAGAGATATTTTATTGTACCATCAAGCTTGGATACCTGCTTTTTTATGACCCTGGGCTTATAAATGGTGTACTGCTTTTCGAGTTTTTCTCTAAGTGACTTTGGGATATCGCTCATCTCATCGAATGATCCTACGCCTCGGGTCAGCCACTTGTACACCTGCTTTGCCCTGTACCTAGGCTCGCCAAGCTCGGCAAAATCGGCTGCTATCTCCTCTGGCAGCATTGATTTTATATCTTTCATTGTTTTCTCCTGAGCTTGCATACAAAAAATCCGTCCGTTCCGTCGATATGCGGCCAAAATGTGTACATTCCGTCGGCAGTATTGCCGGTAGGCAGAGTAAACCGTACTGTTTCAAAATTGGGGTGTCCGGCCAAAAATCGGCTCACAACATCCTCGTTTTCCTCACGAAGGACCGTGCAGGTGGAATATATGAGCGTGCCATCCGGCTTTAGCGCATTTGACAGATTATCAAGTATCGCATACTGAATATCCGGCAGCAAAAGGCGGTCTGTTTCAGACTTAAAGCGAATATCCGGCTTTTTGCGGATAACTCCGTAGCCCGAGCACGGGACATCGGCGATAATTGCATCAAATTTATCATCTATCGTACTTCTTGCATCCCGAGCCTGAGTTGTAATAATTCCGATGCCAAGCCGCTGTGCGCCATGATTTATGAGCGACAGCTTCTTTTCATACAGATCGCAGGACAATATACTGCCCCTATTTTGCATATCTATCGCAGCGGCAAAGCTCTTGCCGCCCGGAGCTGCGCAGGCATCAAGCACCTGCATGCCGGGCTTTAGCTCCGCTATCGTCACCGCCGATCTTGCGGCAGGGTCTTGGACATAGAATAGTCCCTCGTCAAAACCATTGAATGTTGTGACATTACCCTTGACTATCAGGCAATTTTCAAGCCATGGGTGCGGTTTTGCGTCAACTCCGCTTTCGCTGAGCTTTGCAAGCAATTCCGGGGCTGTTGTTTTCAGCGAATTGACCTGTACAGTCGTCTGCGGCTCACGGTTATCCTCGTCGAAAAAGCACTCGGCAAACTCATATCCGTGGTGCTTAACCATGTACTCGCAAAGCCACAACGGATGGCTGTACCTTACGGACAGATACTCAGGCGTACCTCTGTTTCCGATATTTAGTGCCGCCTCTCTGTTCAAGGAAATTTTACGCAGCACTGCATTTACGAAGCCGGAAGCCCTTGAATAACCAAGCTTTTTGCATTGCTCTACTGCTTCGTTGACTGCGGCGTTTACGGGTATTTTGTCCATAAAGGCGATCTGATAGACCGCACAGCGCAGTATGTCACGAACTTTGGGTTCGATCTTGCCCTTTGATGTGCAGGCTTCATCGATACAGTGGTCAAGCAGCGAAACATTCTGCATGACGCCAAGGAAAATGGTTGACGCAAGAGCGGCCGACCTCTTGTCAAGCTCATATTTAGTTATCACGGCATCAAGCACCGTCGATGACCACGCACCGCTTCGTCTGCATCGCTCTAAGGCGGTCAAGGCGGCCAGTCTTGCATTGTCGGACATATTAATCCTCTACTTTTATCGGATGGCCGAGCAGATAATCTGCGGCTTTCATTCTCTTTTTGCCGGGGGCTTGTAGCTCAGTGATTAACACCGTTTGACCGCCTGCGCAGGCGATCTCTATACCATTTTTACCGGCAGAAACAATGCTGCCCGGGGCTTTGTCGGTCTCGGTCTCGGTGTAGGCGGCGGCATAGACCTTGAAGGTATCGCTGCCAAGCTGCATGGTTGCGACCGGCCACGGCTGCAAACCGTACACCCACTTGACTATCTCACGGGGCATTTTGCTCCAGTCTATGGGGCTGAGACTCTTGTCAAGCATCGTAACATAGCTTGCATCGGCGTGATTTTGCGGCGTTCTGGGCGCCGTTCCGGCTTCGATATCGGTCAAGGTCTTGTGCAGAAGCTCCGCTCCCATGACCATAAGTCTGTCAAACAGCTCACCCGAGGTCTCAAACTCGCCTATCTCGGTCTCGGCAGTGTAGATTACATCACCTGTATCCATTTCGGAGGCGAGGTACATCGTCGAAACTCCGGTGACCTTATCGCCGTTGAGCACCGCCCACTGGATAGGCGCTGCACCACGGTACTTCGGCAAAAGCGAGGCATGGACATTTATAGCTCCGTATTTTGCAATGGTCAGCATATCGTCGGGCAATATTCTGCCGTAGGCCACCACGACGAGAATATCGGGCTTGAGCGATTTTATTATCTCCGATGCCGTTCCGTCACGGAGCTTTGTCGGCTGATAAACTGGGATATCGTTATCGACCGCAAGCTGCTTAACGGGGCTGAAAGACATTTGCATACCACGGTTCCTCGGCTTATCCGGCTGGGTAAAAACCGCTGCAATATCGTATTTTTCATCTATAAGCTTTTTCAGCGAGGCCGCCGCAAAGTCGGGCGTACCCATAAAAACAATGCGCATTTACTCCTCCTCGGCAGGGCCGTTTATCTCTTCCTCGGTCAGCATTCTCTCACACTTTTCAAGGAACAGATGACCGTCAAGGTGGTCGCATTCGTGCAGAATACAGCGTGCGGTCAGACCGTCGCCCTCATACTCGAACCATTCGCCGAAGCGATCCTGCGCCTTGACCTTGACATGGTCTGGTCTGCGCACAATGCCATATTCGCCCGGAACGCTGAGGCAGCCCTCTGCCCCGACCTGCTCGCCGGAGGTCTCAAGTATCTCGGGGTTTATAAGCTCAATTATAAACTCTTCCTCGTCCTCCTCGACATTGGTCTCCAAAACGAGCACAGCACGGCGCAGTACGCCGACCTGAGGTGCAGCGAGGCCGACACCGCCGGCATCGGAAAGCGTATCCGCCATGTCGTCGAGAAGCTGGTGAAGCCGCTCGTTAAACTTCACGACCGGTCTGCAAACCTTGTAAAGTATCTTATCTTCCTTAGTAACTATGTTTCTCAGTGCCATATCGTACACTCCATATATTTAATCTGAAGGGTTTGAGTCGGCAAAAATGCTGACACCCTTGTATTTACCCGATGAGTTGAATTTTATGAGTATCGCCGAAACGACCGAGCGTATCTCGGTGTGTATCTTGCAGCTTATGCTGACACGGTATCTGTAACGGTTGTTGACCTTGACGACCGCAAGCGGCGCAGGACCGAGTATTTTGGCATACTCGTCTCTGATAGATGCCCGCAGGGTACTGCGAATGTCCGTGCAGCAGCGTAAAACGGCGTTTTCGTCTTGGCCGGATGCGGTTATCGCAATGATGTCGGCAAACGGCGGGGTCATTTGAAGTCTGCGCAGCTGTATCTCCGACTCATAAAAGCTTTCGTAATCCTGCATCGCCGCAAGCTTTATTATCTCGTTATCCGGCGTGTAGGTCTGGATTATCGCTCGACCGACCTTGGAGCCTCTGCCGCTGCGGCCGACGACCTGCGTTATCAGCGAAAAGGTGCGCTCACCCGAGCGGTAGTCGCCGCAGTACAGGCTTTGATCTGCCGATAAAACGCCTATAAGCGTGACATTTTCAAAGTTTAGCCCCTTTGTGACCATCTGCGTGCCTATCATGATGGGTATCTTGCCGGTATCAAACTTTTCAAGCAGTGCTTCATGAGTTCCGGCAGCCTTGACGGTGTCGATATCCATGCGCAGGACGGGCACCTCGGGGAAAAGCTCGTGCAGCTCCTCCTCAACAAGCTGTGTGCCGGCTCCCACGAAGCTGAGCGTGCCGCCGCAGTCGGGGCAGCGGTCATCAACTCGGCGAGAGTAGCCGCAGTAGTGGCACATGAGGCGCTTATTTGAGCTGTGATATGTCAGTGAAACGCTGCAATTCGGGCATTTGTAGATAAACCCGCAATCACCGCAGCAGATGAGCTTATTTGCTCCCCGCCTGTTGAGAAACAGAATACTCTGCTCGCCACGGACGATGTTTTCGGCAAGCTCGTCCCGAAGCTCGGCACTGATATTGCCGCCGTTGCCGCTTTTAAGCTCCCCCTTCATATCGACGATCTTCACTGTCGGCAGGAGCATTTTATTGTATCTCTTGCTCAGGGTGAAGAACTTGTACCTGCCTATCTGAGCCGAGTAACGGCTTTCAAGGTCGGGGGTAGCAGAGCCGAGCAGCAGGAGCGAATTTGACTTAGCGCAGAGGTATTTTGCAATATCCCTCGCATGATATCTCGGCGAGTTTTCGGACTTGTAGCTGTCCTCCTGCTCCTCGTCGATTATGATAAGGCCGAGGTTTTCGCAGGGCGCAAAGATAGCACTTCTTGTACCGATAACGAGCCTTGCCGAGCCGCTTTTGACACGCTTCCACTCGTCGTAGCGCTCACCGATGGACAGTGAGCTGTGCAGAACGGCAACACTGTTGCCGAAGTAGCTTGAAAATGTGCGTATCATCTGCGGGGTCAGAGCGATCTCGGGTACGAGCAAAATTGCGGTCTTGCCCTCGTTCAAGACCTTGTCTATGAGGTGGATATAAACTGCCGTTTTGCCGCTTCCCGTTACGCCGAACAGGAGCGCCGCCTGCGGCTTATCGGAGGAAAGCAGCTCGCTCAGTCCTTCAAAGGCGTTCTGTTGGTCGGAGTTAAGCTCCGGTATTGGCTGAATTTCGCCGTTCCAGACCTCCGGCCGCCTGAAAACCTCCTCAAACTCGGAGATTACAAAGCCTGCGTTTATGAGCGCTTTGAGCGACTGTCTCGATGCGCCGGTAAAATGCAGAAGCTCCTGCGCCGGAACTCTGCCGGTCGAGCACAAAAGCTCAAGTATCGAAGCCTGCTGAGGGGCTTTGTGCCGTTTTGACTGCGAAATCTCCGAAGCTTCCTCGGCGCTTATCGCAAGCTCGACAAATTCGACCGTCTTGTCGTTTATCCTGCGGCTGCCGTCGGGCTTGAACCACAGGCCTGCCGGAAGTATCGCCTTGACGGCATCGTAAACGGTGCAGAATAGTCTGTCATGCATCCAAAGTGCAAGCTTTATCTGCGAAAGCGTCAAAACCGGCTCAGTGTCCAGAACGGATATCACGGGCTTTAGCTTGTCGCCGAAATCACTGTGATCGGACAGGCCGAGGACAATGCCCTCGCTTTGTCTATTGCCCCGTGAAAACGGGACGATCACACGCATGCCCGGGGTCACTTTACCCCGCATATTTTCAGGGATAAGGTAATCGTATGGCTTGTCCAACCAGTATGTAGCGGCAGAAACCGCAATTTTTGCGACCTTTGCCTCAGCCATACGCCGCCTCCTATAAGAGTTTAAAGCCCAGCGGAGTGTGCTGCTCCGCTGAGCGTAGGGTCAATTACTTCTTTATGGTGAGCTTGCCGGTGTATACCTCGTCGATAGCTGAGGAAACAGGCTTCTTGTCGAGGATCTCTCCGGTCTCTTCCGCCTCGGCGGAAATGTCACGGGCTCTCTTGGCAACAAGATTAACAAGCTGATAACGGCTGCCGGTCTTTTCAACCAATTCGGCAACAGGGGGATAAAGCATCATAACAATCAAACCTCACTTAAAAAGTTTTTTCTCAAGTCATATTTGCAGTACTCGGCGGTGATTATCGAGGAAAACTCCTTCGCTGCCTTGTTTGCATCGTCATTTATAATGATATAGTCATAGAAAGTGGCTGCCTCGTACTCCTCACGAGCACGGATGAGCCTTGCTTCGATCTTGCGCTCGGAGTCGGTACCCCTGCTACGCAGACGCTTTTCAAGCTCCTCCATGGAGGGTGGGATAATGAAGATCATGACCGCATCGGGCATCTTCTCGTGGACTTGAAGCGCACCCTGCACCTCGATATCGAGCAGAACATTCATGCCCTCATCGAGCTTCTTTTCCACATATGCTCTCGGCGTGCCGTAGGAATTTGCGACATAGACGGCATGCTCGAGAAATTCGTCGTTTGCGACCATATCTCTGAACTTGTCCAAGTCAACAAAGAAATACTCCTTGCCGTCGACCTCACCGGGTCTGGGCTTTCTCGTGGTCGCAGAGACCGAGAAGCAGACATCGTCTCTGCCCTCGAGCGCCTTGAACACCACTGTGCTCTTACCCGCTCCGGACGGGCCGGAAATTACGATCAGTTTTCCTCTTTGTTTAGCCATTTTCTATTCCTTCCTCGCTTATGTTTGAAATTCGTGCCGCCAAAGTCTCCGGCGTCAACGATGATAAAATTACATGTCCGCTGTCCATGACAAGGACTGCCTTTGTGCTTCGTCCGAACGATGCATCAATGAGCTGTCCCCTGTCTCTGACATCTTGTATAACGCGCTTTATCGGTGCGGATTCGGGGCTGACGGCAGCGATTATACGCTCGGCCGACACCATATTGCCGAACCCGATGTTAACAAGCTTCAATGCACGGTCCTCACTCTATGTTCTGAATTTGCTCTCTTATCTTCTCAATCTCCGACTTGAGGTCGACGACGACATGGGCAATGTCGGCGTTCTGGCACTTGGAGCCCGTGGTGTTTGCCTCACGGTTAAACTCCTGAAGCAGGAAGTCTATCTTTCTGCCGATGGGTGATCCGCCGTCAAGCATCGTCCTGAGCTGTGCCATGTGGCTGCGCAGTCTCACGGTCTCTTCGTCGACTGCGACCTTGTCGGCAAAAATGGCGGCCTCGGTGACGATCCTCGTCTCGTCGATACCCGATGTTCCGAGCACCTCAAGAAGCTTCTGACGAAGCTTTTCTCTATATTCCTCAACGGTTTTGGGAGACTCGGTCTCGATAACGGTGACGAGCTTTTCTATCGTCTCGAGCTTTGCGAGAACATCCTCCTTGAGCTTTGCGCCCTCTCTGATGCGCATTGCGTCAAAGTCGCACAGGGCTTGTTCGGCAATATTCCGAATGCCTGCGGCGACCGCCTCGGCGTCAAGCTCCTTCTTCTCGACATTCAAAACATCGGGAAACCTGCTGACGCTCATTGCCGTTATGTCATTCGGCAGATCGTTTTCCTCCGCTATATGCCGGAGTGCGGCGATATAGCCCTTGAGAAGCGGCTCGTTCACCTTGACGACCATGTCGTCGGCCATGGAGCTGTCGACGGTCACGAACACATCGACCTTGCCTCGTGTTATATGCGACATTACCGCAGACTTGACAGTTTCCTCGGCAAAGAGGAAGCTTCTCGGGAGTCTGACGGAAGTGTCCAAAAACTTATTATTGACGCTTTTTAGCTCTACGCAAACTTCAATACCCTCAACAGTGCCCTTTGCGCTGCCGTATCCGGTCATGCTTTTTATCATTATATCCTCCTGTCAGCGCAGCTGAGTTATCTCAAATGTAATGGGCTTTTTGCGCTTGCTTATCCGCTGGTATATGACAACTATCAGCACCGCCAAGGCAAAGGCCGCAAAGGCTGTGACTATGCACATGCCCTCAGAAAGCGAGTTTGCGGCAGCGATGGCGTAACCGATAAACAGTGCGATAAACGGGACAATATACAGCAGAAATGCAGCACTGAATATCCTCGAAGAAACACTTTCGATGACGACCTTTTCACCCGGCGTCGCATGAACGGTGTTCTTGGCGATGGCTTTCAGCTCGTTTTGGAATGCACAGCTTTCGCAGTTACCGCAATTACTGCCGCAGGCAGTGCCTCTCGTTACGACGACCTCTGCCAATCCATTATGAAAAACTCTTGTTACAACTGCATCTTGAGTCATTTTTTACTCCGTTTCCTAATCCTTTATAATGGTCACCGACACACGGATATCGCCGACGGCTCCGACACCGTCAACACGGCTTACATACACCGTGCCTGTTGCGATAACCTGCCCTGTTGTCGTACCGTAGTCTTTAAGATCAACGACAACACTGATATCGTCCGGCCGTATCTTATCGAGCGCCGCCGTGTCCTTGGAGCGCAGCATTATCTCGATAGACTCGGTATCTATCTTTGCCGAATATCCGCTGGTGACATTCTTGCACGAAATATTATCTGTCGTAAAGCTCTTTGTATGTGTTCCACGCACCTCGACCGTCACCTTTGCCTCGGTCACACCGGTCAGGTTCTGCACCTCGTCGGCGAGGGTTATAGCAAATGTGTGGGTGTAGCTGGTCTGGAACGATGCAAGGTCGATATTGCCCAAAACGATGCTGTTAATATCGTCAACAAGCCTTGTATCGCCTGCGATTTTCAATGTCTTGGGTTCAATGGTGACCGTGCAGTCGTCCGCATCGACGCCGCCGCCCGGGATAAGGTTTACGGTCAGCGGGACTTCCTTTGTCTTTAGTATCGGCTGCGTTGCGGTCACTACCTTAGCCGACAGCACCAAGCCGGTCGTGGAGACCTCCTGCCCGTCTGCGGTCATTAGCTTGTAGCCTACCTCCTCTGAGTAGGTGGAGTCTATCGTGCCCTCGCCGAAGGTGACCCATGCATGGTCTATCTTTGCAAGCGTCTCCTCGGGGCCTTCAACGACAATTGTCGACGGCTCGAACACGAATTCCTCGGCCACGCAGCCCTCGGCTATCTCACCTTCAAAGCTGCCCTTTATACTGACGGTCTTGGTGGCATTTTTGACGACGGTGAAGTTGATGGTCTCGGGGGTCTTGCTGATAACGGTTATATCGCTCGTATCTATCCCGTCGGGGTACTGAAGCTCATATGCCCAAGTCATGTCGTTAGGCTGTTTGATGTTGCTGACATCGATGACGGCCTTGATGTCGCTTGCTCTGAGCTTGCCGATATTGCTGCGGCTGCCCTTGAGCGTTACGGTGACGGACTGCGTGTCAACATCCGATATGGACAGGTTGCGGTCGGAAAGCAGCTTCTCCTGCCCGGCAAACTCGACCTGAACGCCTCGAAATGTCTTTTGAAAATCTCCGGTGTCGGGGCTCGTGATATATGCCCACATAACAAACGAGCACAGCAGCGATATGACGATCCAGAAAACCTTGCTGTTATAAATTTTACTTATTGTTTTCTTCTGATTCATTTGCATCCACCTTATGCTTGTCAAAAATACGGGAGACGAACTCCTTTGCCGTATTTTTCTTGACTTCCTCCTGCACCAGCTCGTTGCGCAGGATCTTCTCAAAGGTCTGCTTATCAAGGTTGCGCTTGAGCATACCCTCGATAGCAACGGAAATTGCACCCGTTTCCTCGGAAACGATGACGACAAGCGCATCTGACTGCTCGCTTGCACCGATACCGGCACGGTGGCGCATGCCGAGGTCCTTGCTCAGATTGTTATTGCTCGTGAGCGGGAGCACGCAGCCCGCCGCAGCGATCCTCGATTTTCTGATGACGGCCGCACCGTCGTGCAGCGGAGCCTTCGGGTAAAAGATGTTTTTAAGAAGCTCGGCCGTTATCTCGGCATCAATGCTTGTACCGGTGGCCATGATATCGTTGAGCTTCATGCTGCGCTCAAACAAAATGAGTGCGCCGGTCTTAGTCTTGGACATTTGCTCGCAGGCAAGAACGGTCTGCGTAATGGCAGCATCGATCTCCGAGGAATCCTGCGCTTTGGCGGAGAAAAAGCCGTAGAAGTTGCGGCTGCCCATCTTGGCAAGCAGCTTTCGAAGCTCCGGCTGGAATATGATGACCAGTGCAATAAGACCAATATCGACTGCTTTGCGGAGAATGTAGTTTATCATGGCTAGCTTGAACATTCCCGACAGCCACAGGGCGACCAGCAGCACAAGCAGACCTCTTGCGAGGTTATAGGAACTCGTCTTTCTGATAAGGTCAATGACCTTATAGATAAGGTAGGCCACTATAAGGATATCAACTATATCGGCAAAGCCTATCGTCGATATAAGGTTACCTATATCTTGGAAAAAGCTCGCAACAGTGTTCATTACATTCACCACTTATCTTCTGCGGACATGCGCATGCCGCTTTACTGAAAATTTTTTATCACTATATTATAAAATAAAACTCCCAAAAAGGCAATTACATATTCATTAACTTTTTAGGAAATAATGATGTTTTTAAACACATTGGCAGCGGTCAGCACCTGATTTTTTGTTATAAACGGTGAAAAGCTGAACCTCAGCGTGCCGGTATCGATAGTTCCGACCGTCTGATGGGCAAAGGGTGCGCAGTGCAGCCCGCATCTTGCTGCGATCTGCCTTGCGCCGAGCCTTTCGCAAAGCATCTCGACATTGATTTTTTTATGCCGCACGGAAAGCACCCCCGCCTGCGTGCCGTTATCGGTCGAGAACACCTCAAGGCCGTCGACACCCCGCAAGGCATCCGACATTTGACTGCATAACCACTCCTCATATGTGCCGATATGTGATGGTGAGATCCGTGCAACATATTTTATTCCCTCGGCAAGCCCCGCTATGCCGACGACATTGTGGGTTCCCGCTTCGCAGACATCGGGCAGATAGTCCGGCATATCCTGCATAATGCTGTCAGACCCTGTGCCACCGTAAAGAAGCGAGTTTGGGTCAGCGTTGCAGATGAGTATGCCTGTTCCCTGCGGGCCGAGAAGTCCCTTATGCCCGGGCATGGCAACGAACGCAGCGTTGAGCCTTTGCATATCTATATCAATGATGCCTGCTGACTGGGATGCATCGAGAATAAACGGCACATTGTACCTTTCGCACATTTTTGATATCTCATAGACAGGCAGTATAAAGCCGAACACATTCGACACATGGTTGCACACCACGGCATCCACATGTGGGACGAGCCTTTCAAAGGCAGCTATCGTATCCTGCGTATCAAAAAGCCTTGATTTTGCAACGACTATCTTTGCATCGACACCCTTGAGCGTGCGGGTGACGGAATTATGCTCATAGCCTGAGACACAGACGGTGTCACCGCTTTTTACGACCGAGCGTATGGCTATATTGAGCGCATGACTTGCGTTCATCGTAAAGACGATGCGCTCGGGTTTATCGAAATTAAACAGCCTGCACGCAAGCTCACGGCACTCATAGACCTTGTCGGCCGCACGCATGGCGGCTATATGCGAGCCTCTGCCGGGGCTTGCCATGGTCTGCATGGCATTGAGCATTGCGGCGCTGACGGACTTAGGCTTTAGTAGGCTCGTTGCCGCTGAGTCAAGATATATCACAGCCTTACCTCCTCGGTAGAGTTATCTGCCTTTTGCAGATACACCTTGCCTTGAAGCAGGTTTTCCGAACGAAGAATATTAACGGCTCTCTGACCCTTTGCCGCCGAAACGGTGACGCAGTAGCTGCACCCGTTTCCCGTGAGACCGGCAGGCGCTTTTATGACCCCCGTGCCTATTCCCGAGCGCTCAAGCGCACGGGCCGCTCGCTGAGCATAGGTCAAAGACCGGCACATGATTAAATAACGCATAGAACTCCCCTTCTGAGTTTTTATTCTATTCTATGCGCAAAGCAATAGCCTTGATATACATAAAAAAGCAGCCACTAAGTGACTGCTTTTAAATCTCTTCAATTAAGCAAACGGCATGAGTCGCTATACCAAGTCCCTCGCCGGTAAAACCGAGCTTTTCCTCGGTCGTAGCCTTGATGCTCAGTGCCGAAACCGGCACATCCATTGCCGATGCAAGCGTTTTACGCATTTTGTCGATAAACGGTGCCAGCTTCGGACGCTGCGCAATTATCGTGCAGTCGGCGTTGCCGAGCTTGTAGCCATGGTCTTTCAGCACGGCGCATACCTTCTTTAGAAGCTCAACGCTGTCAGCACCCAGAAATGCGTCGTCATTATCGGGAAATAGCTTGCCTATATCGCCGAGTGCGGCAGCGCCCAAGAGCGCATCCATAAGCGCATGGGTAAGAACATCGGCATCCGAGTGGCCGAGAAGCCCCTTTTCATACTCTATCTCAACACCGCCGAGGATGAGCTTTCTGCCTTCGACGAGTCTATGGACATCATAGCCGTGACCGATTCTCATTTATCCGTACCTCTGTCAGCCAAGATCTTCTCGGCAATGTAGACATCTGCTGCGGAGGTGAGCTTGATATTCGTCTGCTCTCCGGCAACAACGGTCACCTTAACACCCATCGCCTCGACCGCCGAGCAGTCGTCGGTGATGCGCAGGTTGCTTTTGACCGCCTTCATAAGCGCATTTTTAATTAAATCAGCGTCAAAAACCTGCGGGGTCTGGATAAGCGCAACAGTATTCCTATCGGGCGTAGAGACGGTGACACCCTTGGCGTTAACGATCCTCACGGTGTCGGTCGCATAAACGGCGGGAGCGACAGCGTGATTTTGCTTTGCGGAATTGACCGTTCTGTCGATAACGGCTTCGCTCACAAACGGGCGAGCTCCATCGTGGATAGCAATGAGCGCTGCATTCTCGCTCGCTTCCAAAACACCCAAAAGTGCCGACTGCGCTCTGGTTTTGCCGCCGACAATTATCTTTCTTATCTTATCAATATCATACTCTTGGCAGATATCCGCTATCTCCTGAAGCCGCTCGGGTCTCGTGACGACGATTATCTCGTCAATATGCTCGCATTTTTGGAATGCGGCAAGCGTATGGGCAATAACGGGTCTGTCGCCAAGGGGCATCATTATCTTGTCCCTGCCCATGCGCTGCGAGTTGCCCGCAGCAACGATGACGACCGTGCAGAAATCACCGGTATTGGACTTAAACTTAAAAAACTTATCAATTACAGACATAATTACCTCTGTCAGATAGCCGAGCTGAGCCTCTGCTCAACATGTTCATAGTCGGTCTCAAGTGCGATAACAAGCTCGGAAATAAGGATCTGCTTTGCAGAATGGAGCATCTTCCTCTCGCCCGTTGACAGGCCGCGCTCAAGGTCACGGCACATGAGTCCCTTAACGACCTCACCGACCTCAAGCAGGTTGCCGCTTTTTATCTTGTCCATATTCTCTCTGTATCGCTTATTCCAGTTCTGCGTCATGGTGATCTCGATTTTGGGAAATGCATCGAGGATGCCGACAGCCTCGTCACGGCTGATAACGGGTCTTACGCCGATAGTCTCGCAGCCGTCGACGGGAACCATAACGACCATGTCGCCCACGGGGAGCTTGAGGACATAATAATCTCGCTCATCACCGCTGATCCTCCTGCTGACTATGTTTTCTATGACGCCTGCGCCATGCATCGGGTGAACGATGTGATCACCGATAACAAACAAGACTATCCCTCCGTTCTCTCTTTTCTATATACAATTATACACAATTTGTTGAATTTTTGCAAGCATTCAAATTCAAAAAAGCTGAAAAACCAATAAAAATTGCCCGCTGACAGGTCAGCAGGCAATTACTTTTAGTTGAAATTATCAGTCCTCGACAACATTACCGGTGGCTTCGCCGGTAGTGGAGACCTCGTAAACGAGAGCATCCTCGCCGGACTCAGGCTCGTCCTCAACAGGCTCGGCTGCGGGTGCGGGCTCGGAAAGAGCACGGATGGACAGGGAAATCTTGTGGTTCTCATTGTCAATAGCAGTGATCTTTGCCTCGACAACATCGCCGACGGAAAGAACTTCCTCGGGCTTGCCGATGCGGCGGTTTGCTATCTGAGAAATGTGGATAAGACCGTCAACGCCGGGAAGAACTTCGGCAAATGCACCGAAGGTCATGAGCTTGACTATCTTGACCTCGGCAGTGGAACCGACCTCATATGCGGCGGTGAACTTTGTCCAGGGGTTCTCGGCAGGATCCTTGTAGCCTAGGGAGATCTTGCGCTTTTCCTTATCGAAGTTGATGACATAAACATCTACCTCGTCGCCGACAGAGAACACCTCTGCGGGGTTCTTGACACGGCTCCAGCTCATCTCGGAGACATGAACCATGCCGTCGATGCCGCCAATATCGACAAATGCACCGTAGCTGGTCAGGGACTTGACAACACCATGGTACTTCTTACCGATTTCGATCTCATTCCAGATAGCCTCTGCACGCTCACGACGCTCCTTCTGTGCAACGGCACGGATAGAGCCGACAACACGCTTGCGGCCACGGTTGACCTCGGTGATCTTAACACGAACCTTCTGCTTGAGAAGCTGGCTCATCTCTGCGTCCTTGGGCAGACCCGATTGGGATGCGGGAACGAAAACTCTTACGCCCTTGACATTGACAACGATGCCGCCCTTGTTCTCTTCGGTGACAACGCCCTCAAGAATGGTGCCGTCCTCGACTGCGCTTTCGACTGCTGCCCAGCTCTTGGCTGCGTCAAGGCGCTTCTTGGAAAGCATAACGGTGCCTTCAACATCGTTGACACGGACAACGACTGCTTCGATCTCGTCGCCGACCTTGACAGCGTCTTCGACCTTGATACCGTCGTCGGTAAACTCGGTGGTAGGAATGAAGCCCGAGTACTTGGTGCCGATATCGACACTGATCTCAGTGCCGGTAATAGCAACGACAACGCCGGTTACCTTATCTCCATTATATATAGTTTTGATGGATTCCTCCAGCATTTCGTCGAAGGACATCTCCTTCTCTTCTGCTGCGGCTGCATCAATTTTGATTTCTTCGCTCATCTTGTTACTTACCTCCTTAATTATCCATGCAGGAGCGGATGCGCCTGCCGTGACACCGACGGTGCGGGCATTTTTGAGCCTGTCCATATCAACCTCTTCCGCATTGTTGACAAACTGGACATTGTCGCATTCCTGCCTGCATATCTCGGCAAGATGGACGCTGTTGGCACTGTGCCTGCCGCCTATCACGACCATTGCATCACATTCAGCCGACAGTTTTGCGGCCTCTTTCTGACGCATGGATGTTGCGCCACATATTGTATCAAAGATTTCTACATTTGTACATCTTTTTTTTAAGAAATTCGAACATTCTATAAAATTAGTACGAGTTTGCGTCGTTTGAATAACCATGGTTATTGCTTTTGCCGATAAATCGGGGCGTTCGGCAAAAAATGAGCCCAGCTCGGCCTCGTTTTCGCACACGGTATGCTCGCCGCACCAGCCGCACACGGCCTCGACCTCAGGGTGATGATGCATACCGATGATGACGACAAAACGGCCGTCGGCGCTCGCCTTTGATACAATCTCGTGTATCTTCTTTACCTTGGGGCAGGTCGCATCGATAATGACCGCATTTTTGGCCTCCAACGCATCGTATACGCTTTTTGCAACGCCGTGCGAACGGATCATGACCCTTGCACCGCTGGGAAGCTCATCAGGGCTGTTTATAACCCCCAGACCTTTCGCCGCCAATGCATTTACAACATCGTCGTTATGGATAAGCTGGCCAAGGCAATAGGCGTTGCCGTCACGCAGAAGCTCCTGCGCCATATCGACAGACCTGCTGACACCAAAGCAAAAGCCTGCACTTTTTGCAACTGTGACCTTCTCCATTTTATTGCTCCAATTTGGGCGCTCTGCCCGTTCTTTGGACAATGAGCTTTGCAACGGCATCGACGCTTTCGTCGAAGCTCATTGCGCTCGTGTCAAGATATACTGCGTCCTCGGCAGCCTTCAGGGGTGCGGCGGCACGCTTGGTGTCCTGCTCGTCACGAAGCTTCATGTCGCTCAAGACCTCGTCATAGCTTATCTTGCTCCCCTTTTTAATAAGCTCCTTATATCGTCTGTCCGCTCTGGCTTCGGCGCTCGCAGTGAGAAATACCTTGACATCGGCATTCGGCAAGATAACGGTGCCGATATCCCTGCCGTCCATTATTACATCGTATCTTTTCGCCACATTACGCTGCATATCGGTAAGGTAATCCCGAACTGCGGCAATCGCAGAGACATTAGATGCGCACATGGATATCTCAGGCCTGCGTATTTCCTCGGAAACATCGCTGCCGTTTAATATCATGCGCTGCTCGCCGTTTTCGTTGTATATTAGATCAATGTCGAGCTCCGGCAGGATGGTCACGACTGCGGCACTGTCCTTGGTGTCGATGCCTCTATTAAAGGCAGCCAAGCCGATAGTTCTGTAGATTGCACCGGTGTCGACATATTTAAAGCCGAAGCGTTCGGCGCATTTTTTCGCAACGGTGCTCTTTCCTGCGCCGGAGGGACCGTCGATTGCAATTGAAATCATATCTTACCTCTCAGAGTGAATTTGCGGCGGTGTACGCCGTTGACCATGCGATCTGAAGATTAAAGCCGCCCGTGTATGCGTCCAGATCCATGACCTCGCCCGCAAAATGCAAGCCGCTAATAAGCTTTGACTCCATCGTCCTCGGGTTAATCTCCTTTGTGGAAACACCGCCGGAGGTGACGATAGCCTCGTCAATGGGTCTGGGGCCTGAAATACTCACTGGAAAGTTTTTTAAAAGCGTAAGAAGGGCATGTCTTTGCTCACGGGTGATGGAGTTGACCTTCGTGTCGGCCGGAATGCCCGACAGCTCGATGAGCACAGGTATCATAGCCTTGCCTGCAAGGTCACCGAGGGAGTTCGCAAAGTCACGGTTTGCGTACTTTTCAAAGTCACGCAGAAGCCGAGCATCAAGTTTTTTCTCGTCCAAGGCGGGCTTCAGGTCAATTGAAAGCGTGTAATTTGCTTTGCCGAAGCTACGCATATGCGAGCTTGCCGACAGCACCAGCGGTCCGCTCACGCCAAAGTGCGTAAACAGCATTTCGCCGAGCTCCTTATAAATGAGCTTGCCGTCCTCAAACGCCGAAAGCGTAACATTTCTGAGCGAAAAGCCCTGCATCTGGGCACAATACTCGTCGTTGCTTTCAAGCGGGACGAGCGAAGGGCGGCACTCGGTCACGGTGTGTCCAAGCTCCTGCGCCATTTTGTAGCCCGCACCCTTTGAGCCCGTGAGCGGGTATGAAAGCCCGCCGGTGCAGATGACCGCAGCACGACAGCCGATAACTCCCTCGTCTGTCTGAACTCCGACAACGGACGAGTTCTCGGTCAATATATGCTTTGCCGAGCAGCGCTCAATTCTTACACCGCTGCGGTGCATATAGCGCTGGAGCGTTCCGGCGACATCGTTTGCATTGTCCGATACGGGAAAGACCCTGTTTCCACGCTCGGTCTTGAGCTTGAGCCCGAGCCCTTCAAAAAGCTCCATCGTGTCATGGGGCGAAAGCCTGTTGAGCGCAGAATACAAAAACCTGCCGTCACCCGGGATATTCGTCAAAAACTCCTTGATATCGCAGTTATTTGTCACATTACAGCGACCCTTGCCCGTTATGCGCAGCTTGCGGCCGAGAATTTTATTCGGTTCAAGCAGGATGACATCAAGACCCCGCTCGGCTGCAACGGCGCTGCACATCATTCCCGATGCGCCGCCGCCTATCACGACCACATCAGCGCTCAGCCGGCTCATAGACATCATGCTCCTGCCAAATTCGTTCAAGTCTCTCAAAGGTCTGCGAGACATTTTCTTTGTTTCTTATGCCAACTGCAACGATTATCGCATTTATAAGGCTCATAGGCGCAACAAGCGAATCGAGGAACGAGACCATGTCGCTCTTTGCGTGCAGGCTGAGGTCGGCAATGCCCTCAAACGGCGACGCTGCGCTGTCTGTTATTGCAATGGACTTTGCTCCCATTTTCTTTGCAAACTGCATTGCATCCACCGTGTGGCTGGAGTAGCGGGGAAAACTTATGCCGATGAATAGGTCGCCCTCACCTATTCTGATTATCTGCTCGTAAATTTCGCTTGCGCCGACATCGTGGATGACATTGACATTATTGCGCAGAAGATTGAGATACAGCCCCAAAAGCGTTGCAAGTGAGGTCGAAGTGCGCATACCAACGATGTAGATGTTCTTTGCTTCGATTATGGCATCTATGCAGGCGTTAAAGCTCTTTTCTTCCAAAACCTCAAGTGTCGCTTGGAGGTTCTGAATGTCGCTGTTAATGACCGAGCGGACGATATCCGTATCGTCTATCATGTCCTTTGCGACCTCGATGCGCTGCACGGAGGTAAGCCTGTTGCGTATCATCTCCTGTAAAGCCTTGCGCATACTTGGGTAACCGTCATAGCCAAGCTCGGAGGCAAAGCGCACGACGGTCGATTCGCTCACGCCGACTATCTTGCCCAGCCGTCCGGCGGTCATGAACGCGGCCTTATCGTAGTTATTCAATATATATTTTGCAATTATCCTTTGCCCCTTGGAAAACTTGCGGCTTCCCTCGGACAGGATAGTAAGAAGATCTTTTTCCATCAAGTATCATCTCCATTTAAAACATGGACTTAGTTTACTTTTATTTTCTCTGAATTGCAATAGCTTTTTGCAATTTTCTTGCCCCAAACTTGCAAAATTGAGCTCGTTTGGGGCGAAAAGTCGGGTTATGTATTGAATTTATCTGTTTTCTCCGGACAGTTCTTGCAATTCCTGAGCTGTGAGCGGCCTCCACTTGCCGGGCTTCAGGCTGCCTAAGCAGAGCTTCCCTTCGGCTACTCGCTTGAGCTTTGTAAGCTTCAAGCCCGTCTGCTCGCACATTTTTCGTATCTGCCTGTTTCTGCCCTCGTGAATGCTTATAGAAAGCTGAGTGTAGTCATCACCGGAGTATATTATCTCCACATCGGCAGGCTTGGTTTCATAGCCGTCAATGTTAAACGGCGCACGCAGACGGTCAAGAGCAGCGACACTGCATTTTCCGTTTACCCATGCGTGGTATGTCTTTGTCATCTCGTGCGATGGATGCATGAGACGGTTTGCAAAGTCTCCGTCATCGGTCAAAATGAGAAGTCCCTCTGAGTACATGTCCAGTCTGCCGACAGGGTACACCCGCTTGCCCAACTCTTTAATGAGCTCCGTTATACAGGGTCTCCCCTTTTCGTCGCTGAGCGTCGTCACATAGCCACGGGGCTTATTGAGCATTATGTAGGTGTTATCCGCACGGCGGCCGATAGTTTGGCCGTCAATGCAGATAATGTCCGTGTCGATATCGGCACTGTCCCCTAACTTAGCTGTTTTGCCGTTAACGGTAACCTTGCCGCTTTTTATAAACTCCTCGGCAGCTCTGCGTGATGCGACACCGGCTGCCGATATTATCTTCTGCAATCTCTCTTTCATAGCGCTCCTACGAAACATACAGGGGTTTTGTGGCCTCGTTGATCAGTCTGCGCAAATGCTCCCACGCCGTCAAATGCTCCGAGCTGTCAATCGGCACATTTTCAGTATAAACCAAGTTTTCCTCCGCCGCAAGCTCTCCGTTTACAAATACCTTAAGCTTTCCGACCCTTTCGCCCTTGATGCCGCCCGCAAACAGGATCCTCGGCACCTCAAGGCGCACATCCACGCTGTCGTCTTTATGCGTGAGAAGCAGAATATCGTTTTCGGGGACTGCGGAGGCTTTGTCCTCGGCAGCGGACGATACCGGCAGGTCGAGCCTGTAATTATCCCTGCTGTAGCTTGTGAGCGTGTAGTTATCAAAGCCGAAGTCAAGAAGTTTCTTATGGTCGTTCCAGTCGTCGGGGGCACCTAGCGTGACGCAGATTAGGCGCATACCGTTTCTTTCGGCGCAACTAACAAGCGTTCTGCCTGCGGCAATGGTGTAGCCGGTTTTTATACCGATGCAGCCATCGTATTCGACGAGCAGCCTGTTGTGGTTATAATAGGTTTGGTCTTTTATCTTGGCACAATAGCTTGAAACTATCTGCTTAAAGTCCTCGTTTTCCATGCAGTAGGCTGCGAGCTTCGCCAAGTCCCTTGCCGTTGAGTAGTGCTCGTCATCGTCAAGGCCGTGGGGATTGCGAAACGAGCTGTTTTCAAGGCCAAGCTGCTTTGCCTTTTCGTTCATTTTTGCAGAGAAACTGCGCTCGTCACCGGACAAGTGACAGGCAAGCGCCGTTGCGGCGTCATTGCCGGAAACGAGCATCATGCCGGTCAGAAGCTCCCTTACGGTGTAGGTTTTTTTGTAATCAAGGTACATGCTTGAGCCCTCGACTGCGCACCACTCGGGCTTGAGCTTCACGACCTCGTCCAAATCGCAGTTTTCGATAACGACGATTGCGGTCATTATCTTCGTGACGCTTGCTATGAGTCTGCGCTCGTCCGCATTTTTCGCATACAGCGTGTCGCCCGTGTCGGCGCAGTAGAGTATCGCAGCCTTGGCGGATATGTCGTTTGGCGCCGCACAGGCGTTTATTGTGAGCATGGAGGCTAAAACCGCCATGCAAATTATTAGACTTACAGTTTTCTTCATTGAAATAGCACCACCTTTCGTTACCCTCGGTTGACAAGGTAATACACGGTTTTGGCAGGCTGATTTCCGCCCATGCTTCGCTAAACCCCTAGTCCATATATCTCCATTATGCCCGTCGGGCTTTATCTTTGCCTGAACGAAAATCAGCTCTCCCAAAACTGCTTCGCACCTGACAGCAGTCAAATTTCTTGCAATTTTCGTTCTTCTTTGGTGAAGGCGGGTCGTTACCCGGCAAGACAAAAAGAGCGGAAAGTGCTGAAAAGGGGCGCTTTCAGGCGTGTATTTCCTTGTCAATCGATGGTCAGTGCTATTATGGGCAAATATTACTCGTTTTAATCCTTGAAGTTGACCTTATCGAGCACCTGCGGGACAAGCTCAAACAACCTGTCAACGCTGTTTTGTGCTGGCGGCATGACATTTATCATGCGCACTCCGCCCTCTTTGACGGCAAGAAAACCGATGGGCTCAATTTTAACGCCGGTCGCGCTGCCGCCGCCAAAATCATCCTTGTTATTTCCGGGTAATCTGCCGCCCGCTCCGCCGAAACCGAAGCTGACCTTCGATATCGGCACCAAGGTCAGACCGTCTGCGGTGTTTATCGGCTCGCCTATTATGTTATTGACCTCAACAAGTCGCTTCACGCTGTTCATTGCCGACTGCATCATTTCGCTGAGTTTGCTTTCCATTTCGAAGTCTCCTTTTAAGCTTTATCGTTTCAAATACAAATAATATTACGAAATAAACTATCTGCCCTACTCTTAAGGACATTTGCGCCGACAGCTGCATCACGGACTTATCGGCTGTCATATCCGTATCTATGTTTATTTCACGATTTTTTACTTTAAAACAGCTTTCCAAGTAACTCAGCAGCGAAAATACTCCGGCATTGACAGCATTAAACTTCATGATCGCCGTATACGGGTCATCGTCTGCGCAGATACAGATTATGCCTATATGTTCAATAACGATGCCGTGCTTAACCTTATTAAATGCCTTAAGCAACGCATTTGCGGTGCAGTATATATCCCAAAAGTTCAGCTTTTGCTTCGGCTTGGTCTTATTTTTCTGCGGAAAAAGCGGTTTTCTTATGCCCAAAGCGCAAATGCAGGCCCTTGTGCCGGTCGTATCATAGCTTGCGTGCAGGCTTATTTTTATAAAAAAAAGCAGTGCAATCGCAAGCAGAATAAGAAATAATGCTTTCAATTGCACCACCTGATTTTACTGTATTTCCTCGATGCTGAGCTGGTTTTCACCGACGGTGTTAAGCTTTTCTATTGCATCCTCAAGCTTCTTCGCTCCGTCACTGGCTGAGATATCGGGAAGCTCGGGCAGCTCCGACAGCTCACTTACGCCCATTGTGCGCAGGAACACATCCGTTGTGCGCAAAAGCGAGGGCCTGCCGGGAACATCAAGCTTGCCGCAGCGCTCTATAAGTCCCTTGTCGAGCAAAACGCCGACTGTGTACGAGCTGTCGACGCCACGCACCTGGTCAATGTACGCTCTCGTCACAGGTTGGAAATACGCAACGACGGCGAGGGTTTCAAGCGCAGGCTGCGAAAGCATCGGCGGCTTGCGGTGCTCCAGAGTTTTCGTGACGACCGAGGCATACTCAGGAGACGAGCATAGCTGAAGATTTTTATCAAGCTTAAGCAATCTTATTCCACGCAGGTTGAAGCTGTACTCATCGGAAAGCTCCTTCGCCGCAGCATACACCGCCTCCTCGCTTACGCCGAGAATGAGCGATATCCTTGCCGCAGGTACAGGTTCACCCGCTGCAAAGAGTATAGCCTCAATTGCTGATTTTATATTCATATCATCCATAAAAAATTACCTACTCAACTATTTTTTCGAGGATCTCTTCAACATTTCCGCCTATAAATGTGACGGTATAGTCGCTTTCCTCGCCGCTTATCTCAACGCTGCCCATGCTGCACAGCTCAAGAATGGATATAAATGTCGCAACTATTTCCGAGCGGCTTTCACACTGGGCGTAGAGGTCGTTGAGCCTCGCCGGCGCCGTTTGCAGCAGCGTTATGAGCTCCCGGCTCTTGGTGCGAACCTCGTAAACTATCCTTGCCGGGGCAAGGCGGCGGGAGTATTCCGGCTCAAGCGGCTTGCCGCCACGGGTCACGACAGTGTACAAAGCCTTGAACAGATCTGCCGGTTCATGCTTATATTCATACTCACGGCTGACCTTCGGAAGCGGCTCGGGCTGCTTTGCAAAGTACAAAAGTCCGGTCTCCGATGCTTTTTTAAGCTCGGGTATTACCCTTTGCACCGCCGTGTAGATATCACGGCACTTTAACTGCTCAAGCGAGGTCATCAGCTCTTCAAGCTCGCTGACCTCCTCGTCGCCGGCAAGCAGCGTGCGGGTCTTGATAAACAGCAGGTGCGACGCCATCTGGACAAATTCGCTTGCTATCTCAAGATCCATGCGCTCCATCTCGGCGAGGTACTCAAGGTACTGATCGAGTATCTCCGATATCTTTATGTCTCGAATCTCTATTTTGTTTTTTGAAAGGAGCATAAGGATAAGGCTCAGAGGACCGGAAAAGTCCTGAAGCTCGTTTTTATCCTTGACTATGCCCTCAAGATGAAAGGTCGGATTTTCCATATCACACATACAATGCCTTGACTAAGTTAAAGCCCCAGTCGGCAAAAACAAACAGCTTTCCGAACACAAATTGTGTAACGGTATACAAGGGGTTGCCCAAAACATCGGTCACGACCAGCACAAGAAGAAGTATCATTCCGTAGCGCTCGTACCGCATCAGCTTCATGTAGCTTTCGTCGCTCAAAAACGAAAACAGTATCTTCGACCCATCAAGCGGCGAGATAGGGATGATGTTGAAAATTGCAAGCGCTATGCTCAGATACGCAGTCAGGTACACCATATCCAGCACCGCCTTGGCTAGGTCGTTTGACGCTATCGTCAGCGGTATGTATACAAGGCCGTAGATGAACAGAAACACGCAGCAGATGACGACATTGGCCAAAGGGCCTGCCAGGGCGGTTATAGCCATGTCACGCTTTGGATTTTTGAAGTTGCGCATATCGACCGGCACGGGCTTTGCCCAGCCGAATTTGAAGGCGACCATCATTATAAGGCCGACAAGGTCGATGTGCTTTATGGGATTGAGCGTGAGTCTGCCCATGCGCTTTGCGGTGTTGTCGCCTAACTTATAGGCAACATAGCCGTGGCTGAGCTCATGCAAAGTGATGCATATGAGCGCAGGGACGACCGACAGGAGCAGGTTCAGCAGAACGCTCCAGTCAAGCCCCTGCAGCACATTCACAAAAGATGGGGTGTTAGACATATTTAAGTATCTCCGACATAAGTGCGTCCTTACCGTTCCCCTTTTCGGCGGAAAACGGTATCAGCACTGTATCCTCCGGCAGCTCAAGCGTTTCACGGATGAGCGCCATGTTCGGCTCAATTTCGCTTTTCTTGAGCTTGTCACACTTATTTGCGACGACGACCATCGGGCAGCAGGTGCTTTTGAACCACTGTGCCATGGTGACATCGTCGGCGGTGGGCTTGTGGCGGGAGTCGACTATCATCACGCCGAGCGTTATAAGTCCCTCAGCGGCAAAAAACTGCTCCATCAGCTTGCCCCAACGCTCCTTCTCGGTGCGGGACACCTTGGCATAGCCGTAGCCGGGAAGGTCGACGAAGTAGACTTTTTTATCGATAAGAAAGTAGTTTACATGTATGGTCTTGCCCGGCGACTGCCCCACCCTGGCAAAGTTTTTGCGGTTTAAAAGCCTATTTATGACCGACGACTTGCCGACATTCGACTTGCCTGAAAAAACGATGTTCGGAAGCTCGCTTCTTATAAAGCCCGAGGGGTTGGCGGCGGATTTAATAAACTCCGCCTTATTCACATTAAGTGTATTCATTCTGCACCTACTGTCTGATATCCGAGCGTGTCTTTTTTGCCGTTCTGGGCGATTTCGCCTCGACCTTCGGCTCGTCGGTCTTGGGAAGCAGAGCGATGTCGAGCACCTTATCGACCTTGTCGGCAAGCACGAAGTTGAGAGCAGACTTCACCGTCGGGTCAATTTCGTCAAGGTCGGGCTCATTGTCCGCCGGAACGATGACGGTGTTAACGCCGTTTCGCAGGGCAGCCATCGTCTTTTCCTTGAGACCTCCTATCGGGAGGACACGGCCACGCAGGCTTATTTCACCCGTCATGGCAATATCACGCCGCACCGGCCTGCCGGTCAAGGCGGAAACTATCGCCGTGCAGACGGTTATGCCCGCCGATGGGCCGTCCTTGGGTACTGCACCCTCGGGAAAATGAATATGGATATCTTTATTTTTATAAAACTGCTCGTCAATGCCCAAAGCCTTTGCCCGGCTGCGGATAAATGTCACCGCTGCCTGGCAGGACTCCTTCATTACATTGCCGAGATTGCCCGTGAGCTCGATCTTGCCGCTGCCGTCGAGCACTGCGACCTCGACATCAAGCACCTCGCCGCCGACGGAGGTCCATGCAAGACCTCGCACAAGGCCGACCTCATCTGTGTTACGGCGACTCTCGGGCTTAAATTTCTCCACACCGAGGTAGGGCTTTAGCATGCCTGCACGCAGGCTCAGGCTCTTGCGCTCGCCTCTTGCGATGGCAACTGCGGTCTTGCGGCAGATGGTGCCTATCTGGCGTTCAAGGCCACGCACGCCTGATTCACGGGTGTACAGGCTTATTATCTCACGGATAGCATCGTCGCTTATCTTTAGCTGCGCAGCCTTAAGGCCGTGCTTTTTGCGCTGCTTGGGCAGCAGATAGTTCTTTGCGATGCTGAGCTTTTCCATATCGGTGTAGCTGGAAAGCTCGATTATCTCCATCCTGTCAAGCAGCGCTCTGGGGATGGTAGAGGTCGTATTCGCCGTTGTGATGAAAAACACATCGGATAGATCGTACGGCACTTCAAGGAAGTTATCCCTGAAGGTCTTGTTCTGCTCGGGGTCGAGTGCTTCCAGAAGTGCAGCCGAGGGATCGCCACGGTAGTCCGAGCCTAGCTTATCGATCTCATCAAGAACCATCAAGGGATTTGAGCTCTTGGCCTGCCTGATGCCGCCGATAATTCTGCCGGGCATTGAGCCGACATAGGTTTTGCGGTGGCCTCGTATCTCCGCTTCATCATGCACGCCGCCGAGCGAAATGCGCACCAAGTTGCGATTTGTAGCCCTCGCAATGGACATTGCGATACTGGTCTTGCCTGTGCCCGGAGGGCCGACAAGGCACAGCAGACTGCCGGTTGCCTTGGGTGCAAGCTTTCGCACGGCAAGATACTCGATGACACGCTCCTTGACCTTTTCAAGGCCGAAGTGATCCTCGTCGAGCATTTTTCTTGCAAGCTCGATATCGTCGGTCTCCTCGGTCTTTACATTCCACGGAAGCTCAAGGCAGGTGTCGAGATAGCCTCTTATAACGGTCGCTTCGGTCGAGCCGAAGGGCTGCTTTGCAAGGTGGGAGACCTCTTTTAAAAGCTTCTCCTCTATCTCGGGACTGAGCTTGAGCGCACGGATCTTCTTGCGGTACTCGCCGATATCGTCGTAGCTGTCGTCCTCGCCGAGCTCCTGCTGGATAACCTTCATCTGCTCACGCAGGAAATATTCACGCTGGTTGCGGTTCATCTGCTCATTGGTAGCATCATTGATCTCCTGCTCAATGGTCATGACCTCGATCTCGTGGCTGAGCGTTTTAACCAGCATCTCAAGGCACTTCAGGGGATGTATCTGCTCAAGAAGCTGCTGCTTGTCGCGGTAATCAATGCGCAGATTGTGCGCAATATAGTCGGCGACATAGCCCGGATCACGGCTTACAACGATGCTCAGAAGCATCTCGGGCGGCATGTTGCCCGCAAGCTGGACATACTCGTCAAACATGCCTATGCAGGTGCGCATGAGCGCATCTCGCCTTGCGCTGTCAGAGTGCTCACGCTTATCGGGCAGAAGCTGAATTTCACCGACGAAATGCGGAGACGCTGCCTTTATCTGCACGATGCGGCCTCGCCGGAGACCTTCGACCATGACCTTGCACAGCTTCGAGCCGGGCTGGCGTATAAGCTGACGGATGCGGCAGACAACGCCGACCTTGTAAAGGTCGCCCTCATCGGGCAGATCAGTCGTGACATCCTTTTGCGTCACAAGGAATATCTCCTGATCGGTGTCCATTGCGGAATTGAGCGCCGCAACGGATATAGGCCGCTCTACATCAAAGTTTAAGAGCATATTGGGAAATATGTTAAGACCGCGCAGTGCCAAAACGGGCAATGCACGGGTTTCGATCTCAAATACATTACTCATAGAAAAAACCTCTTGGGAAAAGCGCAAGACGGGACTGATGCCCCGCCTTGCTATAAAACTATTTTACTTGCGTATTACTTCGGGGCTGGTGTTATTATTCACGCAGTCGGCGGTAATGATGACCTTTTCAACATCTTTTTCGGAGGGAACGCTGAACATGATGTCGGTCATGATACCCTCCATGACGCTGCGCAGGCCTCGTGCGCCAATTTTCATTTCAATGGCCTTGTCGGCTATCGCTTCGAGAGCATCGGCATTGTACTCAAGGTCAACGCCGTCATAGCTCATGAGTGCCTTATACTGCTTGGTCATGGCGTTCTTGGGTTCGGTAAGTATACGGACAAGATCCTCACGCTTAAGGGAGGTCAGCGGAGCAATGACCGGCAGTCTGCCGATGAGCTCGGGGATGATGCCGAACTTAAGAAGGTCATGCTGCTGAGCCTGAGCAAGGATATCTCCGACATCCCGGTCGGTGGCACTTTTGATCTCTGCGCCGAAGCCCATGCTCTTTTTGTCGGTGCGCTTTTCGATTATTTTATCAAGCCCATCGAATGCGCCGCCGCAGATAAAGAGGATGTTGGTCGTATCGACCTTGATAAACTCCTGATGCGGGTGCTTGCGTCCGCCTTGAGGCGGAACATTGGCGACAGTACCCTCAAGCAGCTTCAAAAGCGCCTGCTGCACGCCTTCGCCGGAAACATCCCTCGTGATGGATGTGTTCTCGCTCTTGCGAGCGATCTTATCGATCTCATCAATATAAATAATGCCCTTTTCGGCACGCTCAACATCAAAATCGGCAGCCTGCAAAAGTCTTAAGAGGATGTTCTCGACATCCTCGCCGACATAGCCTGCCTCGGTGAGCGTCGTAGCATCTGCGATGGCAAACGGAACATTGAGCATTTTTGCCAGAGACTGTGCAAAAAGCGTTTTGCCGCTGCCGGTGGGGCCGATGAGCAGTATGTTGCTCTTTTGCAGCTCAACATCGTTTGAGCCTGCATACAAAATGCGCTTATAATGATTATAAACGGCTACGGAAAGGACGGTCTTTGCCCTGTCCTGCCCGACAATGTATTCGTCGAGGTTTGCCTTGATATCCGCAGGCTTGGGAAGGCTATCAAACTCAAGCTCGGGGGTCTGCTCTACCGGTTCTGCCTCGTCGACATCGTCGGCAATGATGCTCATACACAGGCGGATGCATTCATCGCAGATGTATGCGCCGTTGCCGGCAATAAGCCTGTTTGCGACATTCTGCGTTTTTCCGCAGAACGAGCATCTTATACTTTTTCTATCGTCAGTTCTTGCCATAGTTTTACCTCAAACCGTGCTGTATAAATATGGGGGAACTATGCGTTCCCCCATCAGCTTTTAACGCTTGGTTATTACCTTATCGATAATACCGTACTCCGCAGCCTCCTGCGCAGACATAAAGTGGTCACGCTCGCAGTCACGCTCGATGACCTCGATAGCCTTGCCGGTGTTCTCGGCAAGTATGCGGTTCAAATTATGCTTTATCTTCAGGATCTGCTCAGCCTGTATCTGAATATCGGTGCACTGACCCTGGCTGCCGCCGGAGGGCTGATGTATCATGATCTCAGAATTGGGAAGTGCCAGACGCTTTCCCTTTGCGCCGGAGGAAAGCAGAAATGCGCCCATGGAGGCGGCAAGGCCGATGCAGATAGTCGAAACATCGGGCTTTATATATTGCATGGTATCGTAGATAGCCATGCCCGCCGTGACGCTTCCGCCGGGGCTGTTGATATAAAACTGTATGTCTTTATCGGGGTCCTGTGCTTCAAGGTAAAGAAGCTGTGCAACAACAAGGCTCGCAGTCGCATCATTGACTTCCTCGGACAGCATGATGATGCGGTCATTGAGAAGTCTTGAAAAAATGTCGTAGGAACGCTCGCCGCGGCTTGTCTGCTCCACGACATATGGTACTAAACTCATAATAGTCTCCTTTCATATTTAGCCTATCCAGGAGATCATATCCGAATAATCCGATTATTATTCAGCTGCTTCCTCTTTGGGGGCAACGATCGCAGAATCCATAATGATCTTGGTAGCCTGCTCTCTCTTGTACTCGTTCTTTATAAATTCCTCGCCGAAGTAGTTGAGGATGGACTCGGGGGTAGCATCGACGGACTCGGCGGTGGTCTTTACATACTCGTCGAATGCATCGCCGGAAATGTCGATGCCCTCTTCCTCGATGACTGCCTCGAGCAGAAGCTCCTGCTTTACCTGATTTACGGCAACGGGACGGATGGTGTTGTTGAGCGACTCGTCGTCAAGGCCCATCATCTTGATGATATCCTCGGTGGTGAGCTTGGGGTCGTTGACGCCGAAGTTGTTTGCATAGGTGTGTACAAGCTCTTCGACCTTGGCGTTGATGAGCACCTCGGGGATATCAACGGTCATATTCTCGCACGCCTGCATGATAATGTCGGAACGGAAAGCGGCCTCAACATTCTCAACGGCTCTCTTTTCCATCTCCTTGCGCAGGTCTGCTCTGTACTCGTCAACGGTCTCAAACTCGGAAACGTCCTGAACGAAGTCGTCATCAAGCTCGGGAAGCTCCGCAACGCAAAGGCTGTTGAGTTTTACCTTGAAGACAACATCCTTGCCTGCCAGCTCAGCGGTGTAGTCCTCGGGGAAGGTGATGTTTATATCCTTAGTCTCGCCGACCTTCATGCCGATGATCTGATCCTCGAAACCGGGGACGAAGGTGTGGGAGCCGATCTCAAGGCGGTAGCCCTCGCCGTAGCCGCCGTCGAACTTCTCGCCGTCAAGATAACCATCAAAGTCGATGCTTGCGGTATCGCCTTCCTGAGCCTCACGGTCAACATCGACAAAGCGGGAATTGCGCTTGCGGTCTGCATTGATCTCTGCCTCGACCATCTCGTCGGTGACGACTGCGTCGCCCTTCTGTGCGCTCAGGCCCTTGTACTGGCCGAGGGTGATCACGGGGAACAGGTCGACCTTAAAGGTGAGGACGAGGGACTTATCATCAGTGATCTCAACATCGGTCATGCTGGGTCTGCCGATCATCTTAAGACCGCTGTTATCGATGCCGTAGCCGAATGCGTCGGGAGCGGCGACTTCGATAGCGTCCTGATAGAAAGCGTCTGCGCCGTACATGCCCTCAACGACCGCACGGGGAGCCTTGCCCTTTCTGAAGCCGGGGATATTTATACTGCCCTTGACATTGTTAAAGGCTTTGTCGACAGCCTTGTCAAACTCGGCAGGATCAACTTCAACCTGAAAAGTTGCAGTATTATTCTCGTTCTTTTCTACATTTCTTACTTGCATTTATGTCTTCCTCCTAATAATGTTCTTTCAAACACTTAAGCATAATAGCAGATTATCCCGCTAAAAGCAATGTTTTTTATATTAATAATGTGTATTTACAGCAGCTTTTTGGGCTTAAACTGTATATAATCGGCAGAAACTAAGTCAAATTTCGTGCTGCCGTACATTCCGTTAAAGGCAAATGCGCAGCCCGGACCGTGGATATGGCCGTAAATGCAGCGCCTTACATCGTATTTGCGCAGAAGCTCCAGTATCTCAGGGCACTCGTAATTGTAGTATTTCGGCGGGTAGTGCAGGAAAGCATACTTCTCGCCCTCGCCTGCCGCCTTGAGCGAGGCATCAAGGCGCATTATCTCACGGTTCATGACCTTTTTGTCATGCTCATCAACCTTACTCTCCTCGTAAAACCAGCCTCGTGTGCCGCACAGGGCTAAATTTTCATATTTAAAGCAGTTGTTGTGCAGAATATCGATTGTCGTGATACCGTGCTCGGCAAAAAACTTTTTTGCCTTTGTTGCCGTTGTCCACCAATAGTCGTGGTTGCCCTTTAAGATTATCTTTTTGCCCGGCAGGCGGTCAATGAACTTAAAGTCCTCGAGCGTTTCGTCTATCGACATGCCCCAGCTTATATCGCCGCATATGACCGTGAGGTCATCGTCATTAAGCTCTGAAAAGCCTTCTTTAATTTTTTCAACATAGTTTTCCCATCTGCCGCCGAAAACATCCATCGGTTTATCGGTGCCCAGCGACAAATGCAGATCGCCTATCGCATATAAAGACATACTGCCTCCGTATATTTAGGTTTAAAAAGCAGACAATAATAGTGCCTTACGGCAATACTATCGGAGGTATGAAACAATGAGTGAAAAGAAAATGAACCATAGTGAGATAACCGGCGTTGGCTGCGATGTAAGCACCTGCAAGTACAACACCATCGACAACAAGTGCGCCGCTTCCCAGATCAAGGTTCAGAACGAGAGAGCGACCACCAAGTCCGAGACCTTCTGCGGCACTTTCTGCCCCAGAGGCTGCTGCGACTGACAAAGCGGGACAATGTCCCGTACATATCACTTCAAAGACTCGGTGACCGCCTGCTTCATAGCCTGCTTTTCGATGACTGTTTCAAAGCGAACGGGGCGCTTATCAAGGCCGCACAAAGGTGCGGGTGCAGCGTTTCCCGTAAACGATGCAAGCTTTTCGATAAGCTCCACGCCGGAAGCATCGGTCTTTTCACCGAGAGCGTCAAGCACGCTGTCGCAGAACTTAAACGGGCTTGCTGTCGAGACAACGACCGTCGGTCTGTCCGTTTTATGCTCAAGCATAAGCTTGTACGCAACGGCGGTATGTGTATCGATAAGATAGCCGTGCTCGCTGTAAACCTTGGCGATCGTCTCTTTAGTGTCGGCATCGGTGCAGAAGCCGCCGACAAAGTTATCGGATAAGACCTTGAATATCTCGTTGCTAACAGTGTAGCTTCCCTTTTCGTTCAGGCTGCGCATGTACTCGGCAACGAGCTTGTCGTCACCGCACACAGAGTACAGCAGACGCTCGAGATTGCTCGAAACGAGGATATCCATTGACGGGGATATCGTCGTGTGGAAGGCTCTGTTGCGGTCATATGTGCCGGTCTTGAAGAAATCTGCGAGGACATTGTTCTCGTTAGATGCGCAGATAAGCTTGCCGACGGGCAGCCCCATCTGCTTTGCGTACCAGCATGCGAGGATATCGCCAAAGTTGCCGGTCGGAACGGCAAAATTGACCTCATCGCCGAGCTTTAACCCATTTGAGCTAAGAAGATCGCAGTACGCCGAGAAATAATACACTATCTGCGGCAGTAGTCTGCCCCAGTTTATCGAGTTTGCAGAAGATAAGAACCAGCCCTTTTCGGAAAGCTCCTTTGCAAGCTCCGTATCGCCGAATAGGGTCTTAACGCCGGTCTGAGCATCGTCAAAGTTGCCCTTGACAGCCGCAACGGAGACATTATCGCCACGCTGTGTGACCATTTGCAGTCTCTGCACATCGGAAACGCCGTTATGCGGGTAAAATACAAGAATTTTTGTGTCCTCGACATCGGCAAAGCCCTCGAGCGCTGCCTTGCCGGTATCGCCGCTCGTAGCAACAAGTATGCACACCTTTTTCGTCTCGCCGCATTTTTTAAGTGATGCGGTGAGCAGGTGCGGCAGAATTTGCAGCGCCATGTCCTTGAATGCGCAGGTCGGGCCGTGCCACAGCTCCAAAACGGCGGTCTTGCCGTCAATTATATGAAGCGGTGCAACGGTGGCATCATCGAAATTATCGCCGTAAGCTGCGCTGACGATGCGCTTTATCTCCGCTCGGTCGAACTCATCAAGGAACAGAGAGAGAAGCTCCTCTGCTCTGCCTCGGTAATCGGTCTTGCTGAACGCCTCTATCTGTGCAAGGCTCAGCTTCGGCAGCTCCTCGGGCACGAACAGGCCGCCGTCAGGTGCAAGCCCGTGAACGATGGCATGTGCCGCAGTTACACGGCAGGTCCTATCTCTTGTGCTGTTATACATCATTTTGATCACCTGTTAAAACGCATTTTCGATGTGATTTATCCTGACCCTGCCCTTTTCGCCGTTGGGCGCATAGATCTCGATCACATCAAATCTCGGCTGAAGCTCCGTCTCGTTTTGCGCAAGCCAGAGCTGAGCCGCCATCATCACCCTCTGCTGTTTTGCGGCGGTGACAAATTCCTTCGCCTCGGCGTAAGCGTCGTTTTTGCGGAGCTTGACCTCGACAAAAACGATATACCCACGCTTTGAGGCAACGATATCGATTTCACCCTGCCTATAGCGGCAGTTCATGTCAACGATTTTATATCCGTGCAGGCGGAGATAATTTGCCGCCTTCCTTTCGCCCCATGCGCCAAGCTGTCTGTTATCCATCAATGCATCTTCCTCAGAAAGCTCGGGCGGTGTATCTCGCTCGGGCCGTACTCTCGCAAAGCCTCGTAGTGAAGCTTAGTGCCGTAGCCCTTATGCTTTTCAAAATGGTACTCGGGGTACTTTTCCGCCATTTCGAGCATGTAGCGGTCACGGGTGACCTTTGCGAGTATAGACGCTGCGGCAATATCGGCGCACTTTGCATCGCCCTTTATAACGCAGCGGCTCGGGATATTTATCGCACTGTTGCGGTTGCCGTCTATGAGCGCAAGCTGCGGCCGGGGTTCAAGCTTTTCAATTGCCCTGTTCATGGCGAGCATGGCGGCGTTCAGGATGTTGATGCTCTCAATCTCCTCGATGCTCGCAAAGGCGATGCCGTAGGTAAGGGCATTTTCGCAGATAACATCGTACAGCGCCTCACGCTTTTTATCCGTGAGCTTTTTGGAGTCGTTAAGTCCGGCTATCTCGATGTCTCTCGGCAAAATGACCGCCGCAGCGCAGACAGGACCAGCAAGCGGGCCTCGGCCGGCCTCGTCAACACCGCAGATGAGGTCAAAGCCCTCGGCGTATATCTCGTTTTCAAGCTCCCAAAGCTCCGTCATTCCGGTTTCTCCAAGCTTATCCTGCCGAGCTTGCCGTCATGGTACTCGCCGAGCAGGGTATTTGCCATTCTTTCAATGTCGTATTCGCCCTTTGACACCAAAAAGCCACGCTTTTTTGCCGCTTCCTCAAGCAGCTCATAACCGTTCATATCGGAGTCGGGGACGAATTTATAGCGCTGCGTCAGCGCATCGGGGTACATTTCACGCAGTCTGAGCATGAAATTTGCACCGAGCGTCTCTTTATCGAGGACATCAGCCTTTATCGCATTTGTTATGGCGAGCATTTCGCCGACCTCCTGCGAATCGAACTTCGGCCAAAGTATGCCCGGGGTGTCGAGAAGGTCAAGGCCACGGTCGATGCTTATCCACTGCTTGCCGCGGGTAACACCGGGCTTGTCTCCTGCCACGGCGGCCTTGCGCTTTGCTACCTTATTTATAAATGTAGACTTACCGACATTGGGGATGCCGAGTATCATAACACGCAGTGGGCGGGATGCCTGCCCCTTTGCGGCGTACTCGGCAATCTTATCCGCCAGCAGCTCCCTGAGCGCCGGAACAAAGCCGTTTACGCCCTTGCCGGTCTTGGCATCGGTCTCTAATATCTTTATCCCCTGCGCCTCAAAATGCTTTTTCCACTGTGCGGTCACAGCGGGGTCGGCAAGGTCAACTCGGTTTAGGATTATGAGCCTCGGCTTACCGGCGGCAAGCCTGTCTATATCGGGATTGCGGCTTGAGTTCGGTATTCTGGCATCCAAAATCTCGCACACGGCATCGACAAGCTTGATGCTGTCCTCTATCATGCGCTGAGCCTTGGTCATGTGGCCGGGAAACCACTGAATAATCATTTTTTCAAAATTCGTATCTGCCATGGCAATTACTTATACGGTGAACCGATGTGGTCAAACGGGAAGGCGATGAACACGACCTTGCCGATGATGTCACGGGTATCGACCATGCCGATACGCTCATCACGGCTGTCGGTCGAGTCGTTGCGGTTATCGCCCATGACGAACACGCAGCCGGGCGGCACTATCTGAACGCCGGTGAAATCGATCTTATTTGCGGTGGGCTCGGCGATATACGGCTCATCGAGCGCTTCACCGTCGACATACACGATGTGCTTGTCAAAGTCTATCTCGACCGTCTGCATCTCGGTCGCAATGACACGCTTAACGAGGGCGTAGTCTGCGTAATCGTCCTTCTGGAACACGATTATATCGCCCTGCTTGGGCTTATAAAACAGGTTCGTGACGACCATCTTATCGCCTTGCTCGAGTGTGGGGTGCATCGAAGAGCCGACAACATCAACGAGCCTTACAAAGAACACAAACACAATAACGCAGGCAATGAGCGCATACACAATGCACTGTATCCAGTCATAGACCTCTGCCCTTTTGGATACGGCCTCCTCGGTTTTCTTCTTTTTATTATCAGCCTTTTTCATTTGCATTACCTCTGATACTTGTGGTTCTAATCATTATACACTCTTCAACCGCATTTAGGCAACAAAAAAAGAGGCTGACGCCTCTTTTTTTGACCATTTGTGGGTCGGGAGCTTACAGACGCTCCTTGACCTTTGCGCTCTTACCGACACGCTCACGCAGGTAGTACAGCTTTGCTCTGCGGACTTTACCGCGGCGGACTGTCTCTACGGAGACGATGGAGGGAGAGTGCACGGGAAAGACCTTCTCACAGCCTACGCCGTAGGAAATACGACGGACGGTGATGGTCTCGTTGATGCCGCCATGCTTCTTGGCAATGATGGTGCCTTCAAAAGCCTGGTTGCGCTCACGGCTGCCTTCCTTTACACGAACGGTGATGCGGACGGTATCGCCGACATTCAGTTCGGGCAGTTCGGGCTTCATGTACTGTTCGCTGAGAACTTTGATCAGATCCATAGTCTAATCCTTCCTTTACTTAAGGCGTTCGTGCCGGAGGACTCCCTTTGGGTCTCGGCAGAGGACCGCTTGATAGCTCGTGCCATCTGCACAAGCCATGATATGATATCACACAAATGCTTGTATTGCAAGCATTTTTTAGCGGAAAACACCCATATTTTCGTCAAACACCTCAAGTCTGCGGAATTTCGCAAAGTCGGGTGCAATATCGGGGCATAGCTGCCTTGTCGCCTCGGCAAGCAGCTCGGGGTTGAGTGTCGGCTCTTGTGCGGAGATAATGGCATTGATCCTTACATCGCTGCCGTCAACCGCAAACGATATTTCCTTAATTGCGAGTGTTATATCGCTCTCTCCCATGCCTCGTTTGGTCTTTTTGGTGATGACGATGCTGTCCTGTGCGTAAAAGTCATTGAGCTTTGCCGCCATTTCATCGGCGCTGCGCTCGTCGTACTCAAAAACGCCGGATATCTTGAGCCATTTCAGTTCCTTGACCTTGCGCTCGGATGAGTACACCTCGATGGCGTCGATGCCCTCGGGCAGCTGCTTTGACAGTGCGTTGAGTATATCCTCGGGCTGCCTGTCCTCGAGAAGCTTAAAATCCATTATCTCGCACACGCTCTCAGCGCCGACCGACAGCGGAAGCGCAATGGATATCTGCGGGTGCGGGTTAAAGCCCTCGGAGTATTTCAAGCGGCACTCGGCACGCAAAAACGCTCTCGTGAGCGTGCGCATGAGGTCAAGGTGCGAGATATAAACAGCCCTGCCGGTCTTGGAAAACAGAAGTCTGTACTTATCCATCGCAGCGTCCTCCCTTCAAAAGCTTTGCAGCCCCGCAGGCAGAGCACTGCTTGCGGCAGTCCGGCGAAAGCTCGGATCTATAGCACTGCTCCTTTTCGTGCCACAAATGCTCTTTGCGCACGCCGACATCGACGACATCCCACGGCATCACCTCGTCCTTGCAGCGCTCACGGTGCGCATAAAAGGTCGGGTCAACGCCTGCGTCATCAAACGCCTGCATCCAGCGGTCAAATGAGAAATAGTCCGTCCACGCTTCGAGCCGTCCGCCATTGCGCCACACATTTTCAATGACCTTGCCCATATGGCGGTCACCTCGGGAGAGGGTCGCCTCGATATAACTTGTCTGCGGGTCGTGCCAGTTGTAGACCACATTCTTGGCTTTTATATTCTCACGCAGGAGGTTCACTTTTGCTATATACTCCTCCATGGTGTTCTGCTTTTCCCACTGGAACGGGCTGTGCGGCTTGGGTACAAAGCAGGAGGTCGACACGGTTATGCGCACTCCCCTGTTTTTGTTCTTTGCGTAAAGCCGCCATGTGTGAAGAACTTGGTTTGCAAGCTCCGCTATGCCGAGGATATCCTCCTCGGTCTCGGTAGGAAGGCCGAGCATGAAGTAGAGCTTTACATTGTTCCAGCCGCCCTCAAACGCCAGACGGCAGGTGTTTAGAAGATCCTCCTCCGTGACATTCTTGTTTATCGCATCACGCAGGCGCTGACTTCCGGCCTCGGGCGCAAAGGTTAGGCCGCTTTTGCGGGTCTTTTGCAGCTTGTGCATAATCTCAATTGAGAAGTTGTCCGCCCTCAGTGACGGCAGAGACAGGCCTATGCTGCGGGGCTCGCAGTATTCAAGCAGGCCGTCACATATGCACGACAGATGCCGGTAGTCGCTTGAGCTGAGCGACAGGAGCGTGATATCCTGACAGCCGGTGTTTTTAATAAGTGCCTTGCCCTGCTCGATAAGCAGTTCGGGACTTTTGGCTCTAATGGGTCTGTAAACATGACCTGCCTGACAAAAACGGCAGCCACGCACGCAGCCACGGAAAAGCTCGAGATTGACTCGGTCGTGGATGACCTCGGTCGACGGAACAACGGGATGCAGCGGAAAATGCACCTTGTCAAGGTCTGCTATGATGCGCTTTGTGACACGCTCGGGCGCACCTTCAGCGACCTCTATGTGGTTTATGGTGTTATCGCCGTTATAAACGGGCGTATAAAAACTCGGGACATAAACGCCGCCGATTTGGCAGGCTTTTTCAAGAAACTCCGCCTTGCTCCAGTCGTTTTGCTTTGCCTCGTGGATGAGCGGCAAAAGCTCGTTATTCATCTCCTCACCCTCACCGAGAAGGAAAATATCCACGAAATCCGCCATGGGTTCGGGGTTCAGTGCTGCCGTGCCGCCGATGAGCACAAGCGGCAGAAGCTCAGTTCTTTCGGCACTGTGGATAGGCAGTCCCGCCATGTCCATCATGTCAAGCACCGTGGTGTAAGCCATCTCGTAGCCTACTGAGAACGCAAGTACATCGTGCTCGGAGATGGGATCGCCGCTTTCAAGCGCATAGAGCTTGACATCGGCCTTTTTCATCTCCTCGTACATGTCGCCCCAAGGCGCATACACACGCTCGCACCAGACATACGGCAGCTCGTTCATCGTCGAGTAGAGTATGCCCATACCGAGGTTTGACATGCCTATCTCGTAGGTGTCGGGGAAGCAGAACGCCACCCTGACATCGACCTCGTCCTTATTCTTGATTATCTGATTATACTCGCCGCCGGTATAGCGTGCAGGCTTTTGTACTCTCGGCAGGATGCGCTCAAGTTTTTTGTCCATGTTTTATCTCCAAACAGTTTATCTTTGTAATTTTACAACATTGAACCGCTTTTTACAATACCCGTTTGCGCCGTTAGTACCCACACTCCGGCTATAAACAGCGCCGCACCGAACTGCCGGCGGATAAAAAACGCCCCCGCAAAAAGCAGCGCCGTACCCGTGAGCATTCCCGTAAACTCAAGCAGCGTCTGTGCAAATACGGTGCCGCCAAAGCATCGGGCAATACTCTCAAGCGCACGCCCGCCGTCAAGCGGCAAAGCGGGCAGCGAGTTATACACCGATAAGACAAGGCTGAAACCTGCCGTTTTGATAAGCAGCAGGTTTTGGCTCAGGTTGCCGAAATATGATGCGGCATAAGCTAGAGCAAAGCCCGCCGCAGGGCCGGCGCATAAACAAATGACGCTTTCTATAGTACCGCCTGCCCCGGAGCAGATTATGCAAAGCCCGCTAATACTTACCTTGAGACCGTGCACCCTGCCGCCGTATAATGCAATTGCCGCAATGTGACCAAGCTCGTGGACGATAACGGCGAGCAGCAGCGCCGCAAGGCTCGTTATGCCCCCGAAAAAGTAAATGACCGAGAGCAAAAGTATCGCTCCGGCGCTGATATCTACCCTTTTCATATGTAAAACTCGGGGTTGAGGTAGGTTTGACCTTTCATTAGTTCAAAATGCAGGTGCGGTCCGGTGGCAGCTCCCGTCTCGCCGACAAGGGCTATCGCCTCTCCCATTTTGACTTTGCCGCTGCCTTTCAAATGCTTGCTGCAATGGGCGTAAAGCGTGCGGTAGCCGTCGGCGTGATCTATGATTACATACTTGCCATAGCTGTCATTTTCGCCGATGGCGTATATTGTGCCATCGGCAAAGGCGCATACCTTTTCGCCGGTGTTTGCCGCAAAGTCAGTGCCGTAGTGGTATTTGACCTCTTTTTGAATGGGGTGCTCACGGTAACCGAAGCCCGAGGAGGTTACGCCTTTTACCGGGCTTGTATACTTAAACGGCAGCTTTGAGTAATCGTATGAAACATTTGACGGCACTGCGTAACTCGAAAACGCCTTCTGCGATGCGTAAAACGCCGCTACCTTGGGCGGCGTTGTGGGCTTTGGTGTAGGCGTGGGCTTCGGTGTAGGCTTCGGTGTCGGAGACGGCGTTGGAGTTTGCGTTGGGATGGCAGTCGGTGTTGGAGTTGCAGTGACAACTGCGCTTGCCGGTTTGGGCTTTAGGCCTTTTGTAAAGTCAAAGGCCCTTATAATATCCTCCTTTGTAAGCTCCGAGCCCAGTGTGATTATCGCTTGCGTCTGCTCATCCTCCATGCGCAGAACATCGGTAATGCCGTCCCGTATCTCATCCGACAACGACGGGAACAGCATTTTTATCGCCGTCAGCGCAATGAATATACCTGCCGATATGTATAGCTTCAGATCATTCATGGCTTGTCACCTCAACTAATTGTATTCGGTCAAGGCTGACAAATTCGTAAATAATTCTTGACAACGCCGGTTTGTCTTATTATAATGATAAAGCTGATTTCGGGGTGTAGCGCAGTTGGTAGCGCGCTTGGTTCGGGACCAAGAGGCCGGGAGTTCAAGTCTCCCCACTCCGACCAAATAAGGTTGATAGTTTTGATACGAGAGTATCTGAAACTATCGACCTTTTTCTTTATGTCCAAAAGACCATGTCGCAAACGGACTATTGCCACTCTGAATAGTTTCGTAGCAGGATTCATGTAGTTGTTTCGGAGCCATCATAACAGCTATTTTGCATCACATGAAATACCGCATTGAAACTTTTTAGTAGATTTTCGTAGAATTGTTTCATTACTATAATGAGCGCAGTAGATAGGTTGAAAAATTGCTTTACTTTATTGTAATTAGTGTTCTCTGCTTGATGGGTTGAAAAGCACATCATTTGGTAGTATAATAATTGTGCCAAGTTTTGACTGGAGGTTTATTATATGAAATTTGAATATATAGAATATCATAAAAGCGTAAGTGATGATGAGTTAATTGCTGATTTGAAAGAAACGGCAAAACGATTAGAACTGCAATCGTTGTCAATGCGAGAGTACGATGAAAACGGTAAATTCAGCAGTTCTGCAATATCAAGAAGATTCGGAACATGGAATCAGGCACTTTGCTTAGCTAATCTCGACTATAGAAATAAAACTTATTCAGAAGATGAGTTGTTTGAAAACATTGAAACAGTATGGATAAAACTCGGTAGGCAACCGACAAAAAGAGATATGGACAATACGGTGATTTCTAATATATCCAGTAGTACTTATATCAGGAAATTCGGTCAATGGTCTAATGCATTAAAAGCGTTTATCGTGTATATCAATAATGACATCATACCACATAGTATTGATAATCGCATCGAAACTGCCCATAAAACAAAGCGCGATGTTAATTTAAGAATGCGCTTTATAGTTATGCAACGTGATAATTTCAAATGTTGTGCTTGCGGGGCATCCCCGGCAAAAGATCCTTCAGTTGTTTTACATGTTGACCACATTATCCCTTGGGCAAAAGGTGGCGAAACATCACTTCAAAACCTTCAAACACTTTGCAGCAAATGCAATTTAGGAAAAAGTGATCTATTGTAAAATAAATGGATTTCGATGGTTTCACTTCCACCGCTATGGTTTCATTTTTGAGTGAAACCCTCTGAAACCATTTGAAACCGTATCAATATTATCAACTGTTGCCAGAAGAAAAATCCTGTCGTATTTCCGACAGGATTTTTCTTTTATAGAGAGTAACGCTGAAAAAGCGGACAGTCAGAGAAATAAATATATGGCTTGACTTGACAAGCGTTCGGCCGTTGAGTATCATAATTGCGTTATTTAAAGATTTTTAAGTAAGGGAGACTTTGTGATGGCAAGCAGAGTGGCTGTTGTGACCGGAGGAAGCAGCGGCATAGGGCGCTGCACTGCTGCGGCGCTAAGGGATGCAGGCTGCACGGTGTACGAGCTGTCCCGCCGTGAGGTCAAGGTCGATGGCATTAAGCACATCACCGCCGATATCACAAACGAAGAGCAGGTCAAGGCCGCTATCGAGGCCGTGACGGCGCAGGAGGGTCGGATAGACATTCTTGTAAACAACGCCGGCTTCGGTATATCCGGTGCTGCCGAGCTCACCGAAAGCGGCGCTTCCCATGCGCAGCTTGAGCTCAATCTTTTCGGCATGGATAATGTCACCCGTGCGGTGCTGCCGATCATGCGCTCGCAGGGCGGCGGGAGGATAGTCTGTATGAGCTCCATTGCGGGTATCGTCCCTATTCCCTTTCAGCTTTGGTACTCCGTGAGCAAATCGGCTGTGATATCGTATGTTTTGGCGCTTCAAAACGAGGTACGGCCGTTTAATATCAGCATCTGTGCCATTATGCCCGGCGATATTTCCTCGGGCTTTACCGATGCAAGGCACAAGATCTCGGAGGGCGACGATGTTTACGCAGGGCGCATCGAGCGCTCGGTCGCCGTCATGGAGCATGACGAGCGCACGGGCATGACCTCGGAATACGCCGGAAAGTTCGTTGCAAAATATGCGCTTAAAAAGCGCAGCCGTCCGCTGGTCGCCATGGGATTTGCCTACAAAGGCGCAGCGATTGTAGCAAAGCTTCTGCCCCGTCGGCTTTCAAACTGGATAGTCGGCAGGATATACGCAAAATAAATCATATATATATTGCAAAACAGCCGGTCTATGATAGCACGGCTGTTTTGATGCCTTTTTGAAGAAGAAAAAGAAAACGGCCTGCGTGTGCGCCGTCCATTTGTGTATGATGGAACTGGAGCGAGACCGTGAGCGTGGTCTTAAAAAGCCTGCGGCGATATCTGCCCCAGATCAAAAAAGGATTGTTGAAAATGCCGCTGTACATCCCCACGGCGGCGTCAAGCTCCGTATCGACAATGGTGGATGTTCCGATGACCATAAGGTCACCATTGGGTTGGGTGCACCCATCCAAAGCTCAAACGCCTCTGCCCTGCTCGTTTGCTTCGAGTCAACATACTTCACACTCACCAGTCTTTACCCGCCTGGATGGCTGCAATGCTCTGGGCGATCTTTTCATGCTCCCAGTCCCACCAGCGCAGCTTAATGAGTCTTTCGACGGTCTCATCGTCAAAGCGTTTGCGTATAGGCTTTGCGGGGACACCGCCGACAATGGTGTACGGCGGGACATCCTTGGTCACGACGGCTCTCGTGCCGATTATTGCGCCGTCGCCGATGGTCACGCCGGCCATAATGACCGCTTCATAGCCTATCCAAACATCGTTTCCGATGATGATATCGCCCTTATTGTCCCACGCATTGCGGATATCCTTGGCATCAAGCCCCCACTCCTCGTAGAAGATGGGAAACGGATATGTCGAAAGCGAGCTCATTTTGTGGTTTGCGCTCGTGAACAGGAACTTCGCCCCGCAGGCTATTGAGCAGAACTTGCCGATGATGAGCTTATCGCCGTTTACGGGGTAGTGATACAACACATTGTTCTTCTCAAACTCCCGTGGGTCGTTTACAAAGTCGTTATACATCGTATACTCGCCGACCTCGATACCGGGGTCGGTTATGACATCTTTAAGGTACACCGTCTGCGTGTCGCCAGTTCTGGGATATATCTTTTTCATAAAACACCTCTAATCCTGCCACGGCTTACCCGTGACATAGCCTTTTGTGAGCCAGTATTCGTCATCAACGGCGGACATTTTCCCGTTTTTGTGCAGAAAACGGTAGAGCATAAATATGCCTCGCACCTTTAATGACGGGGTCAGGCGCCGTGCATGGTGCTTGACGCTCTTTGCCGTGCGCATGACCTTTGCTTCCACCGAGCTTCGGAAGTTATCGGGCAGGTTCGTCCAGTCGTAGTCCCACACCTTTTGCTTTAAAATGTGCGTCCTCGCAATTCCCCAGTAATCCGTGCTGTCCTTGATATCACGCACGGTCGAGCTCATGCCGCCGCCACCTGCCGTGTTTATGATGACGGCCTGCTTTTTCATGAACGACAGGTCGGGGCGGTGAATTATCCAGCGGTAGGCAAAGTGGTCGAGCAGGGTTTTCATCTGCCCGGGGGCATGGAACACATAGGTCGGCGTGCAGAAAATGATAAGCTCCGAGCGATCCATTGCATCGATTATCGGCGCAAGTGCGGAAGCTCCGCCGCAGTTTTGCTCCATACCACGGATGCAGCAATAGCAGCCGACACAGGCATGCGGCATATCCTTCGGCAGACTGAACTCGAACAGCTCTCCGCCGTCCAAAAGTTCGTTTATAAGCAGCTGCGCAATGTTATATGTACATGACCGCTTCTTGCGTGCGGTCGCATAAATGACTGTTATATTCACTTTCGTTATCCCCTATCTCCTGCAAAAAGATGTATGCCCAAGGCCGCATTAAAGCCCGTCGCCGCAAAAACGCTGAAGCGCTCTACAACGCCGAAATACTCAGCCGGGACGAGCTTCATGCCGACTGCACCGACGAGCATCATTGCAAGCGCTATACCGGCGCAAACGCCGTATGAGCGGCAGCTTCTATCCTTTGCTCCGGCGGTGATGATAATGACCAGAGAAACGATTGAGAGTAGTACGACAACGCCGGTCACGGCGATGTGCATGGTGTCCTGAAATGTTCCGGCAAAGCCGCTGTCGGTCAAAGGAAACGCTCGGAAGCCGACTGCGGACACCCACTCCATCACGGCAAATATGTATACGCCGACACGCAAAAGCTTTGTCCTTTTGCCCTGTATGCCGATGCAAACTACCGTCACACAGGCGACCTCGCACACATTGTACAGCGCCGTGAGCCTGTTCCAAAGCGCAAGCGACGGTGCATTAGCTGCGCTAAGGTCGCTTACCGCCTGCGCCATCCAGTCGTAGCCCGGGTACGCCAGAGGTGCAAATATGACCGCCGCAGCGTAGGATAGGAAGCTTACCACGCCCAGCAGCCCAAGCTTTTGTATCAGTGGTTTTTTCATTGTTTATGCCTCGTTTGCTTGTAATCTTGCATTTTTGTAGGACAACATGATGTGGCTCGGGGTGAAAATGAGCGCAGCGGCGGTCAACAGTACCGATCTGCGCAGCGGCGGTCAACAGTACCGATCTGCACAGCAGCCCGCTGAAAAGAAACATCACCGATGGGATTATCGACAGCGCAAGAGCTCTGAAAATGCCGCTTTTCCTAAAACAGACCGCCCAAATTATACAATATACGGCGGCGAGCACGGCATTGACGGCGAGATATACTGCCGTCATTTCGCTTGACTGCCACCCAAAGCAAGTCCCCGGAATATCTACTATCATAAATAAGAAACAACTGAAACGGCCGATGTGTTCCAAAATTTCGACAATTTTATTTTTCCACAGGTTTTCAAAGCCGTCATTGCACTTAACGGCAAACACAATATTAGGAACAAGTATCACTGCAACAAACATCAGACCGTATAAATTAATCCATTTCATTTTATCAAGCCTCCCTGTCTCACTAATATAACAATTGAGCGGCCCGTTTTGTTCCATAAAAGCGTTAAAAACCCGATTTGCATTGCAAATTGGGTTTTTAACGCTTGTTGCCCGCAGCCAGTGCGCCGTCGGCAAAGGACTTTGCCAGCGTCTCGGAATTGCCGCCCTTGCGGAGGCTCGAGGAAATGATAAGGACTATTTTACTCATGATATACCTCCCAAATGGTTCTATTCATTATTGTGGTATAGAAAAAAGCAAGCATCTTACGACGCTTGCTTTTTTGGAGCGGGCAACGAGACTCGAACTCGCTACCTCCACCTTGGCAAGGTGGCGCTCTACCGGATGAGCTATGCCCGCACACGGAACATTTTATATGTTACCACACAAATCAGATTTGTCAAGCAAAACTTTCATGTTCCGGATAAATTCATCTGAAATCGGCAATATCTCCGAATCCCTTGCCAAAAACATTCTTGGCATCGGTGATGATGAAAAAAGCGTTTTCATCGATATTTTTTATCATCTTTCTGATATCGGCTATCTGCGTGCGCTTGACAACGCACAGCAGCACCTGCTTATTCTGGTGCGAATATGCGCCCTCACCCCTGAGGATGGTGACGCCGCGGTGCAGGCGGTCGGTGATATCGGTCACGAGCTGGTCGCTCTTTTCGCTGATAATGTAGCACACACTGGAATTATCGATGCCGTACAGCACAAGGTCTATGACCTTGGACACGACAAACATGGTAATGACGGCGTACATCGCAGATTCAACCTTATTGAAGATCACCGCAAATGCAACGATTATCACGCAGTCGGTTATGAGAACGACGGTGCCGAAGTTGAGGTACGGGAACTTGAGCCTAATAAACTTTGCGATGATATCCGTGCCGCCCGTGGTCGCACCGGCATAGTAGATGATGCCGAGGCCGAGACCCTTGACGGCGCCGCCGATTATACACGCAAGCAGCATATCGTTTGTCGGCGATATCGACAGCAGAGCAAACAGGTCAACGAACACGGATGAGAGCAGCATGCCGACGAGCGAGCCGACGATGAATCCCGTGCCGAAATAGCGCCACGCTATAATAAACAGCGGGATGTTGAGAACAATGGTGAGCAAGCCGACAGGAAGCTTGGTCAACAAATTGATTATCATTGCGATACCGCTGACACCGCCGACAATTATCGAGTTCGGGTACAGGAAGAACTGGAAGCCAGCCGCAAACAGTGCAGCGCCGACAACGATAAGCAGATACTTGAATGCAATTGCTTTGATTTTCTTGTTTTTAATCATAATAAAGCCCTCAGTTTATAAGTGACATCTGCTCCTCTCCCCTGTCCTCGTCCTTGAGCAGCGCACCGGCTGCCGGAAGGCTGCGGACACGGTAGCGGGAGACATTCTTTATTACGGTCGATTCGAGCTGTACCGCCGAATCCAGTTTATGATTTTTCTTTAAGCTCATTCCCGCAACACCCTGCGTGGTGCGGCTGGTCTTGAGCTGCAAAAGCGAGGTATTGAACACGAGCGCCCTGCCGTCGGTCGAGAACATGGCAACATTGATATCTTCGCTTATCGGCATGACCTCAACGAGCGGACTCTTGTCGGAATATGCGTTTATGAGCTTCTTGCGGTTTGTCTTTGTCTCGTATGCCGACATTTCGAGCCTTGCTATCTTGCCGTTTTCAAAGAACAGCAGAATCTGCTTTTTGTAGTCGCCCGGGCAGACGACGCTTAAGATGCGCTCGCCATCCTCCATTTCGAGTTTTGTCGGCAGATACACGCCGAGGTCGGAGGCTTTGGTGTTGTCAAAATCCGATAGCTTCGTTTTGTACACACGCTGCTGATCGGTGAAAATCAAAAGCTCCGTACGGTTAGACGACTCAAAGGACATTTTGAGTCCGTCCCCGTCCTTGAACTTCTGCTCACTGTTCATGCGCAGCGACAGCGGTGTTATCTTCTTAAAGTACCCCTCGTTCGAGATAAACACCGTTACGGGGTAATCCTCGACAAGCTCGGTCTCCTCAAATTCCTCTATCTCGTTTGCGTAAACGATGCCCGTTCTGCGGGGGCAGGGGTATTTTTTGATGACCTGCTTGAGCTCATTAACGATGATGCTCTTTATCTTGCGTCGGCTCTTGAGCGTTTCCTCAAGCTCCTCTATCGCCTTTTCCAACTCCTCGGTCTCGGACACACGCTTGAGGATATACTCCCTGTTTATATTGCGCAGCTTTATCTCCGCAACATACTCGGCCTGCACCTTGTCGATACCGAAGCCCATCATGAGGTTGGGTACGACCTCGGCTTCAAGCTCGGTATTGCGAATTATCGCAATTGCCTTGTCGATATCGAGAAGTATCTTCTCAAGACCCTTGAGCAGATGCAGCTTGTCCTTTTTCTTAGACAGGTCAAAATACACACGGCGGCGGACACATTCCATACGCCATGCGCTCCACTCGCTGAGTATCTCCCTCACGCCCATGACCTTGGGGTTACCTGCGACAAGAATGTTGAAATTGCAGGGGAAGCTGTCCATAAGCGGGGTGAGCTTAAACAGCTTCTGCATGAGCTTTTCGGGGTCGGTTCCACGCTTGAGGTCGATAGCAAGCTTCAGACCGCTGAGGTCGGTCTCGTCTCGCATATCGTTTATCTCACGCACCTTGCCGGCCTTAATAAGCTCTGCGACCTTGTCGACGATGGCTTCGGTCGTGGTGGTGTAGGGTATCTCGTATATCTCGATGATGTTTTCCTTCTGCACATAGCGCCAGCGGGCTCTGACCTTGAAGCTGCCACGGCCCGTGTTATAGATGTTCTCCATCTCCGCACGGTCGTAGACTATCTCACCGCCGGTGGAGAAATCGGGCGCAGGCATGGTCGAGAGCAGGTCGCACTCAGGGTCAGACAGATACTCTATCGTCGTGCGGCAGACCTCCTCGAGATTAAAACCGCAGATCTGGCTTGCCATGCCGACGGCAATACCGGTGTTGCTCGACACGAGCACATTGGGAAACGAGGTCGGCAGAAGTGACGGCTCTTTCATGCTGCCGTCGTAGTTATCGACAAACTCGACAGTGTCTTGATCTATATCTCCGAAAAGCTCGGCACATATGGCAGACAGCTTTGCCTCGGTATAACGGGAGGCTGCAAAGGACATATCTCTTGAATACACCTTGCCGAAGTTGCCCTTGGAGTCGACAAACGGGACAAGCAGCGCATCGTTGCCCTTGGAAAGGCGCACCATAGTCTCGTATATCGCAGCGTCACCGTGCGGGTTAAGGCGCATGGTCTGGCCGACGATGTTGGCACTCTTGGTGCGGCCGCCGTTTAGAAGTCCCATCTTGTACATGGTGTACAGAAGCTTTCTGTGAGATGGCTTGAAGCCGTCTATCTCGGGAATGGCGCGGGAGATGATAACGCTCATCGCATAGGGCATGTAGTTTTGCTCAAGCGTCTCGGTTATCGGCTGCTCCAGCACCTCGGCTCGCAGGCCTATGACATTGGGATTATTGAATTTTTTCTGTTCGGGAGCTTGTTTTTTAGCCATTAAGAGTGTTTCCTTTCAACGCTTGCCCTTTTTCTTTGCACCGGTCTCAAAGCTCCGGCGGCATTTGGGGCAATGCGTAGCCTTGAACAGCCCCAAATACACCACTTTTCCGCAGTAGGGGCATTTGCAGAAAAGGAAGATGACGACAAACGACATCACAAAGCACACGAGCGACAGCACCGCCGAATACGAGGGCAGCACCGTGCCGCTGCCGTTTGTGATAACGCCTACTGCGCCGAACATGACGCACAGCGCAAGCAGCAGCTTAACTAAATTTCTGGCTCTGTCAAACTTCATGTCCGCACCTCTTATGATATATCCGCCATGTCAAGATACAGGTATCCGTTCTCGGCGATGTGATTTTTTCTGCCTGCAAGGTCGTCGCCAAGCAAAAGGTCAAACATCTGCGACATACGCTCGGCATCCTCGGGCATGACCTTTATCAGCCTTCGTGTCTCGGGATTCATGGTGGTCATCCACATCATATCCGGATCGTTTTCACCGAGGCCCTTGCTCCGGTTGATGCTGGCCTTAGCTCCGTTAAGCGATGCAACGATATCCGCCTTTTCCTTGTCAGAGTAGGCAAAATAGGTCTTGCCCTTGCTCTCGATCTCATAAAGCGGCGACTCTGCGATATACACATAGCCTTCACGGATAAGCGTGGGCACGAGCCGGTATATCATCGTCAAAATGAGCGTTCTTATCTGGAAGCCGTCAACATCGGCGTCGGTGCAGATGATGACCTTGTTCCAGCGCAGGTTATTGATATCAAAGGAGTTTAGATCCTTCTGCCCCTTGACCTGCACCTCAACGCCGCAGCCGAGGACTTTCAAAAGGTCGGTTATGATATCGCTTTTGAATATCCTTGCAAAATCAGCCTTGAGGCAGTTAAGTATCTTGCCTCTGACGGGCATGATGCCCTGAAAATCGGCATCACGGGAAAGCTTACATGCGCCCAGTGCCGAGTCGCCCTCGACGATGTATATCTCACGCTTTTCGGGGTCTCTGCTGCGGCAGTCGACGAATTTTTGGACACGGTTTGCAATATCGATGCTGCCGGAGAGCTTCTTTTTCATGCCGAGCCTTGTCTTTTCCGCCGCCTCACGGCTGCGCTTGTTGACAAGCACCTGCTCGGCTATCTTGTCGGCCTCGGGCTTATTCTCAATGAAGTATATCTCAAGGCGCTCCTTGAAGAAATCGGTCATCGCCTCTTGTATGAAGCGGTTGGTTATCGCCTTTTTGGTCTGGTTTTCATACGAGGTCTGCGTGGAAAAGCAGTTTGTAACAAGCACTAAACAGTCGGCGACATCCTGATAGCTTATCTTACTTTCGTTCTTCTGATACTTGCCTATCTTCTTTATGTAGGCATCGATGGCGTAGACAAAGGCGTTTCTTGTTGCCTTCTCGGGTGCGCCGCCGTATTCCAGCCACGATGAGTTGTGGTAATACTCCGTAAGGCTCACCTTATTTGAAAAGCAGAAGGCAGCAGAGAGCTTGACCTTGTACTCGGGCTTGTCCTCACGGTCACGGCCACGGCGCTCGGCGCTAATAAAATACGGCGTTGTGAGCGGATTATCGGCCGCTATCTCGTGGACATAGTCCAAAATGCCGTTTTCGTACACATAATCCGTGACCTCAAACTTGTTGCCGTTTTGATTGCGGAAGCGGAATGTTATACCGGCGTTGACGACCGCCTGACGGTGCAGGACATCTTTAAAGAACTCCTCGGGAATGTCTATATCCGTAAATACCTCAAGGTCAGGTCTCCACCTGATGGTCGTACCGGTCTTTTTGCGGTCGGCCGGGCTTACCGTGAGCTCCTGACCCTTTTTGCCGACGACCTTGCCCTTTTTAAAGTGCAGCTCGTATTTATTGCCGTCACGCCAGACGGTGACATCCATGTATTCCGAGGCGTACTGTGTTGCGCATGAGCCGAGACCGTTAAGGCCGAGGGAATATTCGTAGTTCTCGCCCTCGTTGTTTGAATACTTGCCGCCTGCGTAAAGCTCGCAGAAAACAAGCTCCCAGTTAAAGCGCTTCTCATTTGCGTTCCAGTCCACGGGGCAGCCACGGCCGAAGTCCTCGACCTCTATCGATTTATCGGCATAGCGGGTCAGCGTGATGAGATTGCCGTGGCCCTCACGAGCCTCGTCAATAGAGTTTGACAGTATCTCAAACACGGCGTGCTGACAGCCGTCGAGCCCGTCCGAGCCGAAGATAACACCCGGGCGCTTTCGTACCCTGTCCGCTCCCTTAAGTTGAGAAATGCTTTCATTACCGTATTGTGCGGTGGTTTTACTCATTTTCCGAAATTCCCCTTGAATACAACATCTTGTGTTTAGTGTCTTATAAATTCCTTGATAACTTAGATTATTTAGTATATTATAATTTTACCAAAAAATCAAGTACGGCAATAAAAACGGGGACAGAGCGTACTCTGTCCCCAAATATCCGACCCAAGATCGGCAGACGAAAAAGCTTGAATGTTCTCATTATCACGGTGATAATAGCTCTCATTCTGCCCGGTTCTTTCTATCTCACGGGCACTTTTTACCGTCTGATAATATTATGGCATGGATTTTTCGTTATAACCGTGGTAATATATTGTCATAGCCGTTTAAATGACGGACAGGCTGAATATAATAATGAGAAAAGATAAGGAGTTCTTTTCTCATGACTAAAAAGGAAGCAAAGGCACTCAAGGCAGAGTATAATAAGCGTGTTAAGGAAATGAAGGCTATTCGCTCGCAGCTGCACTGCGCATATGCGGCGTTTGATTCCGTCACCGATCCGGACATGATGGACGCCTGCATTTTCGAGATAAGCGCACTGAAATCACGGTATAACTATGCCGTTGCAAACATAAAAAATCTAATTCAATAGGAGAAACATATGGATTATTTAAATCTTGCGGTCTATGTCGTTATCGGCGGATTGATGCTGTGGCTCGTCATTAAGATATTCGCAACGCCGATAAAATGGGCATTCAAGCTGCTTTTAAACGCAGCTTTGGGCTTTATCATGCTGTTTGTGTTCAACTTTCTCGGCGGCTTTCTCGGGCTTAGCATAACCGTCGGCTGGGTCAGCGCAATAGTTGCAGGTGTACTCGGCATTCCGGGTATCATCCTGCTGCTTTTAGTGGAAAACTTCTTTCTCTGAATTACATAGTAAAAAAGAGAGTGCGGTGCACTCTCTTTTTTCATTTCAGAAGCTTCAGTGCTTCGGATATCTCGTCAAACTTCATGCTGTGTGAAGCCTTTACAAGCACCGTGTCGCCTTTTTTGATAAGCTCAGGCAGCTTTGATATAAGTTCGGCATTCGTTTCAAAGTGTAGGGAGCTTATCTCCTCCGCCGCCGTGCAGGTGTATCTCGAGAGCTCGCCGACCGTGAGTAACAGATCAACACCGTTATCGGAGGCGTACCTGCCGACTTTGGCATGAAGTTCTTCTTTGTTCTCTCCCATTTCGAGCATGTCGCCCAAAATGCAGGCCTTGCGGCCTTGTATGTTTTTAAGGGAATCTATCGCACACATGACTGAATCGGGGTTTGCGTTATAGCAGTCGTCAACAAGCGTTATATAGCCCGTGTCGGTGACATTTGCCCTGCGGCCGACAGTCTCATAGGCGGCGACACCGGCGGCGATCTCGTCATCGGTAAGTCCCATTTCAATGCCGACCGCCGCACCCTCAAGCGCAGCATAGACCATGTGGCTGCCGTAGGACGGCACGGTGACATGTATGCGTCTTTCGCCCGAGACAATGTCGCAGCTAAGCTCATTAAGGCTGTCTGAGCAAATGTTCTCGGCCTTCACATCGGCGTTTGCACCCGTGCCGTACAAGACCTTGTGCTGGCGGCAGTCAAGCGTCGAGAGAAGGTCATCATCGCCGTTTAGAAACAATGTGCCGTCATTGGGCATGAAGACTAACATCTCGGTCTTTGCCTTCAAAACGCCGTCCCTGTCATGCAGGCGCTCAAGATGCGCATGACCGATGAGCGTATACACAGCCATCGTTGGGCGCACCATCTTTGCCAGACGGCTCATCTCACCGAAATCGGATATGCCCATCTCGATGACAGCTGCCTCGTGCTCCGGCTCAATCCTGAAAATAGTGAGCGGAACTCCGAGCTCGTTATTAAGGTTTTTCTCGGTTTTGAGCACATTATATTTCTGCGAAAGCACGGATGCGACCATTTCCTTTGCCGTGGTCTTGCCAACGCTTCCGGCAATGCCGATGACGGGAATGTCAAAGCGCTTGCGGTAATGCTCGGCAAGGGTCTTGAGCGCCGCCGCAACATCGGGTACAACGATGACCGTGCCGGTGATATTCTCGGGCACACGCTCTGCAATGCAGCAGACAGCGCCTGATTCAAAGGCTTTGTTCATGTAGTCATGCCCGTCGACACGCTCGCCTTTTAAAGCCGCAAACATGAAGCCCGCTTCGACCTTGCGGCTGTCTATCGCGACGCCGAGTATCTCGCTGCCTGAATTATCGCTGCCGTGGAGCTCGCCGCCGACTATAGCGGCGGCATCAGATACGCTCAAACCTCTCATTTATTATACTTCTCCATTGATACTTCAATGATCTTATCGCAAAGCTGCGGGAAGCTCATGCCCATTTCCCTTGCCATCTGCGGCACTAAGCTCGTCGGGGTCATGCCCGGTAGCGTGTTTGCCTCAAGGCAGTAGATCTCGCCGTCTGTCTCATCCATGAGGAAGTCTGCACGGAAGTAAACATCTATCATGAGTGCCGTGGCGACACGCTCGGCAAGACGCTGAAGTCTGTCGGTGTCCTCGGCGCTTATCTCGGCGGGGCAAATTTCCTCGGTCATGCCTGCCTGATACTTATTTTTATAATCATACCAGCCGTTTTTCGGGATTATCTCGATAACCGGCATTGCCTTGCCGGCAAGAACGCCGACGGTAAACTCCCTGCCCTTTACATACTTTTCGACCAAGACATGTGATTCGTACTTGAACGCAATTTCAAGTGCGGCATCATACTCGTCACGGCTGCGTACAATGGATGTGCCGACGCTTGAGCCGCCCGAGCAGGGCTTCACTACGCAGGGGAAGCCGACATCGTCGTACTTATCCGCACCCTTTTCAAGAACTATCCCCGCCGGTGTGGGTATCCCGTTTGCACGGAACATTATCTTCGACAGCTCCTTGTTCATCGCAATTGCGCTGCCGAGGTAACCGCTGCCGGTGTATTTGACGCCGTGCATATCGAGAGTCGCCTGTATCTTGCCGTCCTCGCCGTCCTGACCGTGCAGAGCAAGGAAGCATATATCCGCAGCACGGCATATCTCGATGACATTACCGCCTATCCTTGAGCCCTTGCCCTCGGCGAGAAGCTTATCAAAGTCCGGAGTTTCCTCCTTGACGGAATACTGAACATCTTTCTGCTCACGCTCGAACAGCTCCATTGGGTCGTTATATTCGCCGTCGTAACCGTAAAACAGATCGACCAGCACGACCTTATGTCCCTGCTCTCGCAGCGCCCTTGCCGCATTTGTTCCGCTTGTGATGGAAACATCTCTTTCGCTTGACAGTCCGCCGCATATTACCGCTATATTCATAACGACACCTCCTTAATATATTGGGAGTATACCACAGTGCGCCTCTGAGGGCAAATATATATTTCAAAAAAGTAGTGCATAAGGCAAAGTATTATGTTATAATGTCATTTTGTAATATAACACAAGGATGATTAATTATGAACTATATCGTGGTAGATTTGGAATGGAATCAGGCTATGAGCTCCAAATCCTCCGTTTTCAACAAGCTCCCCATTAAGCTCAGAGGCGAAATTATCGAGATAGGCGCAGTCAGGCTTGACGAGAATTTGCAGCCTGCCGAGGAGTTTACCATCGATGTAAAACCCGTGTACTTTAAGCGCATGCACTATAAGGTCAAGAAGCTCACCGGCTTTGATAAGGAGCGCCTTGCAAGAGGGTACAGCTTCCGTGACGCTTTTGAACAGTTCCGTGAGTGGTGCGGCGACGGCGTGACTTTCCTCACCTGGGGCTGTGATGACCGTGGCATCATGGAGCAGAATATCATTATCCACGACCTTGACTGGGACTGGATAGCCGACTGGATCAATTTGCAGCTTATATATAATATGCAGACCGACGGCGACAAAAATCAGAAATCACTCGCAACGGCGATGGAGCATTTCGGCATAGAGCAGACAAGAGTTGCTCACGATGCTCTCGGCGATGCGTACAATACCGCCCTTGTCTGCACGAAGCTTGACATTGCAAAGGGTCTTGCAGATTATGAAGACGCATCGAGGATGCTCTCGCTGCGAAGCCACAAGCAGGTCTCGGGCGAGAGCAAAGGTCCCGATCCTATCGAGCACCTTGTTTTTCCGGGATATATCAGCAAGTCCGAGGCTTTTGCCGATGAAAAGCTTGTGAAGCTTCCCTGCCCCGACTGCGGCAGCGAGCTTTCCTATCAGCGCTGGATAAACCAAGGCGACCAGCGCTATATGAATATCTACACCTGCCCCGACTGCGGCAGCTATCTATTGAGGCTCAAGTTCCGCAAGCAAGAGGACGATACATGGGCGGCAAACAGACTCGTTTACAGGGCCGATGACGATACGCTTGACTTTTACCGCTCAAAGGCAGCACTTTCCCGCCGCCGTGGCCGCAGCGGCCGTTCGCCGAAGAAAAACAGACCCGCAACCAAGCAGTAAGCTCTTTCTGAAAGGACAGTGACAGTTATGTCAACTATACCGAGTATTCCCCACGAAGAAGATGTTGAAGCCATCTTTGCGAAAATTTTAAACTCCCCGGGTGCTTGCACACGACTGAGCGATCTGTTCTACAGTTGCCTTGATATTGACGAGCTTATGCCCGACGACGACCCAACGCATTTTGCGAAGGTGCTGTTTAACGCATACGAAAAGCGTGATATCAGTGCACTTTTGCTTGAAATTTGCGGTCGCAGCATGTTTGACCTTTTAAGAGAGGCATATCTTATCCCCAAGCGTTTTCACGGCAAGGCGGGCATGAATCCCCACCTACTGACCGATAAGGACGGTTTTACCGTTGATACTTCTCCGCTTGACGATGAGAAAGAACCGAACGCAAAGGAGCTTATGCGGCTCACCGAGGTAAGGCAGCACCATAAATGTATTGAAAATTCAGACCTTTTCCTTGCCGACGGCTACGACATTGCCCGTTCGTACACCGACGGTCTGAATATTGAGGAAAAGCTCTGCAATCGCCGCCGTGGCATTCTTGCTCTTTATGAGCTGCCCGACACGGCATCGCTCGGCATGACCGAAGCCGAGGCATATGCGATAATCTGGGACGCATTCTGCGCCATTCAGCACATTGCGCCGTCCGCCGCCGTCTACTACGGTCAGGACACCGGCGACGGAAGCTGCGGCAGATTTGACGAGATAGGCGTACTTTTGCCGCTTCACGAGTTTGAAAAGCAAATTCTTGAGCATCTTGACAGCATCGATAGGCTCATTTCCTCGTGCAGGCAGAAAATGCTCAACTGCACAGGTGAATAAAACCATGAAAAGCACAAAGCAAATGTCCGAATCCATCCGTCTCGGCGCTATACTCGCCGTGTCCGGCGGCTTTATGGATGCGTATTCATATATCCAGCGTGATCAGGTTTTCGCAAATGCTCAGACGGGCAACATTTTGCTGTTCGGCGTTAATTTGTCCGAGGGTAATTTCGCCGGTGCGCTGCATTATTTTCTCCCCGTTCTCGCCTTCGTTCTCGGCATTGCGGCCGCAGAGCTCGTGCGTATGCGTGGGCAGCATCTGCTGCACTGGCGGCAGATATCCGTCATAACCGAGGCTGTTATACTCACGGCCGTTGCGTTTATTCCGCTGACGCAGAACATAATCGCAAACTCGCTCATCTCCTTTGCCTGCGGCATTCAGGTCGAAAGCTTCAGAAAAATTCGAGGCAACGGAATTGCGACAACAATGTGCATAGGCAATATCCGAAGCGGAACGCAGCACCTTTGTCAGTACATGCAAAGCAAGGATAAAGAACATCTTATCAGCGCCGCACTTTATTACGGCATTATCGGCTGCTTCGTCACAGGCGCAATTATCGGCAACTTCTTCATCGGCATCTTGCACGAGAAGGCCATACTTTGCAGTTCCTTGCTACTGATTATCTCGTTCATATTCATGTTCATAGACGGAGAAAAAGAGAATATTTAAGCTAAAAGCTCCGGCGGATCATCCGCCGGAGCTTACTTCTTTATATACTTGGGACAGGCGTTGGTCTTGCACTGTCGATAACGGTCTTTGCGTCGATGAGGTTCTTTATGAGGTTTGGCGAATGGTACAGACGGTAGCCGTCGAGGTTTATCCTGCCCTGACGGACATAGCTGTCATGGATCTGCACCCAGTAATCCTGCGAAGCATCGACATTGCAGAAAATGCGGAAGCCTGCATCGTACATGGATTTGTACTTTGCGCCGCTGTAGTCCTCAACTCCGGCGATATCCTCGCCGAAGGGGTAAATGAGAACATCGGTGTCGCCGACGATAGGCTGAATCTGATCCTCCCACTTCTGAACATCGGCTGCGAGCTTATAGGCATCTGCACTGCCGTATCCGAAGTGCGCATAGCTGTGTGACGCTATCGTCCAGCCCTGCTTTTTTATTGCCTCGGAGACCGCCTTTGCCTGCTTGACCTCTTTGTTATACTCGTCACTCGTCAGCTTTTCCTTCCAATCGGGATGGGTATGGTAGCCAAATACGCCCTCATAGCCGGTGACAGCAAGAATGCCCTTTGCGCCGCGGTAGGAGAAATCGGGGTGCTTTTCGACGAAGTCCTCAAGCAGCGGAAGAACATCGTAGCTTCCGGTGACCAAGGTGCCGTCATTTTCGTAATACTCGTTCGTGACCTTGCCGTCCTTGCCGATGACGAGCTTATGAGCAAAGCCGTCGCCCTTGGCATCGGCGTAACCGTCGCCGTCGCCGTCGGTCATGTACTTATAGTAGTTCACATCGTCAACAGAGAGAACGAAGGGCTTTTTGCCCTCGGGCAGATAAATGTCGCCCTGCTTATATACGGTCTTGCCGTCGTCTGTCTTGACCTGCTTCACCATGTCGTGGATATCCACGAGGACATAGCCTCTTGCGTACATCTGCTCCATGATGGCGTTAAACTCGCTTATCGTGGTCATGTAGAGGTTGTAGCCGTCCTCATCCTCGTCGCCGTCAAAGGCTCTGTCGGTGTCGGCAATAAGGCTGTGGAAGAATATATGCGGGACATGGGTCGTGTCCTCCCAACGGGAGCACTGGGCTTTCTGCGTCTCAAGCTCCTGCTTGTATGTCGAGCAATCCTCGGCGTTGTCATAGGCGCTCTCATACTCGGCGACCAGTGCAATCGCCTTGTCGTAGTCATATGACGCTGCAAGCCTGTCAGCCTCGTTTTTAAGGCCGGATGCGGTCTTGGGAAGCTGCTTACCGGTGACCTTGGAGGTTATCGTATCTCTTTCGGCTACCACGGGATCGGTATTATTTCCGCCGCTGCCGCCGACGCCGCTGCATGAGCGGACGCTGATAGTCAGCACCAGCATCATCACAGTCAGGATAACAGCGCAGAACACGGCGACCTTTCTCGGGCCGAATATATCGAGCAATGCCGCCCAAAAGCGCTGAAGCTTATGCGAAAACTTGGTTTTCAGCTCATTCATCGTTCACTCACCCACTTGTCTGTATTATCTGTACAGTATATTAACATACGCCGCTCAAAATGAGCAACTGTAATTTTTATCTCCTGCCGTTTTTGGCGAAAAACTCCCTTGTATGCTGGCCATCGAGCTTTATCTGCTCGCCGAGTTGAGCAATGTCGTCAAACTTCTGCTCGTCACGCAGGAAACCGTAAAACTCAACTCTCGCCTGCCTGTCATAGAGGTTGCCCTCAAAGTCGAGGATGAAGCTCTCGACACTGACAGCGCCGCTGTCGCTGACCGTGGGGCGCACGCCGACATTGGTGACGGAGATGTGCTCCGAACCGTCATCAAGAACGACCTTGGCCGCATACACGCCGTGGCGGGGTATGACAACGCCCTCGGGTATCTTCATGTTGATAGTCGGAGTGCCCATCTTGGTACCGAGATGATAGCCCGAACGCACAGTGTCAGACAGCATGTGCGGGTGGCCTAACAGCTCATTTGCTTTTTCAATCTCGCCGTTTTGGATAAGCTTTCTTATCTCTGTAGAGCTGACGATAACACCGTCACGGCACACAGGCTCGATGATATCGCAGCCTATGCCCTTTTCGGCGCAGTATTCCTTGAGACGAGGCGCCGTGCCAAGTCCCTTATAGCCGAAGCAGAAATCGTGCCCGACAACGAGCCATGCTATGCCAAGCTCGTCGATAAGCTCGTCAATAAACTCGTGCCAGTCCATGCGCATGACCTTTTGGTTAAAGTGGATGAACACAACATTATCGATGCCGAAGCAGCGGTTTATGATGTCCTTTCTGCCGATGGCGCTGTTTATTAGCGGCACCTCGGCACCGAAAACGAGCGTATCGGGGTGGACATCGAAGGTCAGCACGGATGGCATTGCGCCTATCTCCTGTGCACGCTGCTTTGTCTTGTTAAGAAGTGCGGCATGACCAATGTGCACGCCGTCAAAGAATCCGAGCGCCATGGCTCTTTTTGTATCTGCCATATCAAACCTCAAAGAAGCTTTTTATTGTTTTGAGTTTATTGTCCGAAGCCTCGCCTAGCAGCAGAAAACCGCCGGTCTCGGTATAGACCCTGTATGTGCCGTTCGGGGCGGCAAGCTTAATAACATTGCCGTTTCGCAGCTTTTTCTCCGCAGTATCTCTCACGGTGAGCTCAGGGTATGCGGAAAACAGTCTGTCAACGGGAATTATAATTTCGTCAAGACCGCCGTTATCGGCTGCGGCTTGAATTTCATCAATCGTATGCGCCTTCTCAATGGAGAACGCACCGGCTTTTACACGGCGCAGCGAGCTCATGCATCCGCCGCAGCCGAGTGTGTCGCCGATGTCATTGCACAGCGTTCTTATATAAGTTCCCTTGGAGCACACAACATCAAGGATATAGTCGCCGTCATTTTCGCCGACTATCTCGAGCTTTTCGATCGTAACCTTGCGTGGCTTGCGCTCAACGCTCTCGCCCCGCCTTGCAAGCTCGTAGAGCTTCCTGCCGCCGACCTTTATCGCCGAATACATTGGCGGTATCTGGCTTATCTCGCCCTTGAAGGCGCTGAGTGCTTGCTCAAGCTCGGCTTTTGACGGCAGACTGTTGCTGCTTTTCAATGTATTGCCGGTTATATCCTGCGTATCGGTCGAAATGCCGAGGCGCAGTCCGGCGATATACTCCTTGCTGTCGGCTTCGGCAAACTCAACGGCTCTTGTTGCTCTGCCGACGAACACAACGAGCAGCCCCGTCGCCATGGGGTCGAGCGTGCCGGAGTGGCCTATCCTGCGCTCATGCAGGATACCACGCAGCTTGCCGACAACATCGTGACTCGTCCAGTCGCAGGGCTTGTCTACAAGTATTATCCCGTTTAGTCCCATAGCTTATCCAAAGCGTCGATCATCATCTGACGCACGGTATCGGGGTCTGCGTTTATCGTGCAGCCGGAGGCCATTTTGTGTCCGCCGCCGCCGAAAACAGCGCACAGTGCGGAGCTGTCAAAGCTCGGCTGTGACCTTACCGAGACCTTGCATTTGCCCTCGGCAAGCTCACGAATGACCATGCTCACGACGCAGCCCTCTACCCTGCCGGGTATACCTGCCATATCGTCGCAGTCGTTCTCGGTCGCACCTGCCTTGTCCATCATGTCCATTGTCACGGTAGCGATGACGACCGCATTGTCTTTGTAAAACTTAAGGCCCGAGCAGATCATGCCCTCAAGGACTATTCTCGCCCTCGACACCTGACGGAACAGGTCAAAGTTAAGTGCCTGTACCGAAGCGCCGTATGACGCAAGCTCGCTTGCGGCGGCAAAGGTCTCAGCTGTGACATTGGCATAGCGGAAGCAGCCGCAGTCGGTGGAGACAGCCATGTACAAAAGGCTTGCCTCCTCGGGCGTTACATTGCCGCAGAGCTCTTTTATGACCTCGAGCACCGCTTCGCCGCACGATGCCTTTTCCGGGCGCAGCAAAAGCTCGGCCGCATAGTGCGAATTTGTCGGGTGGTGGTCAATGCAGGCATCGGCCTCACCGCTAAAGCCCATGGGGAACATGTGCTTTTCTGCGACATCAACGGCAACAACGCAGTCATAGGTGAAACCTGCGTCAACATACTGCGCAATATACTTCATGTATTTAGGCGTGATGTCGGGGTTTTTATAAAGTGCCGCCTTTTTGCCGCACCTGCGCAGTGCCGAGCACAGCGCCGAAGCGCTGCCGAGGGTATCGCCGTCGGGACGGACATGGGTCAGCAGCAGTATATTATCATGGTTACTAAGCCATTCGGCACACTCACGGTAATTCATTGCTCGTCCTCATCGTGCTTGATATCAAGATTGCTGATAAGCTCGTTTATGTGCGCTCCGTACTCGATGCTGTGGTCAAGCTCAAATGTAAGCTCCGGGGTATTTCTGAGCTTTAAGCTGCTGCCGAGCTCACGGCGCAGCCAACCGGCAGCGGATTTAAGACCCTTTTTAAATTCCTTTTCGTTCTGAAGTCCCATGACCGACAGCCAAATTTTCGAGTAGCGCAGGTCGCCGGTTGTCTCGACCCTGGTCACGCTGATCATGCCCTGATTTACACGGGGGTCCTTTATCTCACGAAGCAGCTTGCTCATGACAAGCTGGATATCGTCATTTGTTCTTGCTAATTTATTTGAAGGCATATCGTTTCCTCCTATCGTCGAATGGGCGGTCGTTTCTGACCGCCCACGATTGTTCTGTTACGGATTTACCTGCTCCATCACGAAGCACTCGATCACATCGCCGACCTTGATGTCGTTGAATTTTTCAACCTGCATGCCGCATTCGTAGCCGCTTGCGACTTCCTTGACATCGTCCTTGAAGCGGCGCAGCGACGCAAGCTCGCCCTCGTGGACAACGACATTATCACGCAGGACACGGACAGAGCAGCCACGCTGGATCTTACCGTCGGTGACATAGCAGCCGGTGACGGTGCCGACCTTGGAGACCTTGTAGGTCTCACGAACCTCGGCATGACCGATGACGACTTCCTTGAACTTGGGTGCGAGCATGCCCTTCATGGCGGCCTCTATCTCGTTGATGCAGTCGTAAATGACACGGTACATGCGCATATCGACATTCGAGCGGGCGGCATTGTCACGGGCAGCATTATCGGGTCTTACATTGAAGCCGACGATGATAGCGCCGGAGGTCGCAGCAAGCATAACATCGGACTCGTTTATTGCACCGACGCCGCTGTGGATGACCTTGACACGCACTTCCTCGTTGGTTATCTTCTCAAGCGATGCCTTGACGGCCTCAGCAGAGCCCTGAACATCGGCCTTGACGATAATGTTGAGGGTCTTCATCTCGCCGGCCTGGATCTGGCTGAACAGATCCTCAAGGCTGACCTTCTTATTTGCACCGAAGGCAGCATTCTTCTGCTGGATCTTGCGCTCCTCAACGAGCTCTCGTGCCATGCGCTCATCGGCAACGGCGTTGAAGGTGTCGCCGGCGCTGGGAACCTCGGACATACCGGATATCTCAACGGGTACAGACGGGCCTGCCTCGGTTATGCGCATGCCCTTGTCGTTTATCATCGTGCGGACACGGCCGACAGCGGTACCGGCAATGATTATATCGCCGAGTTTGAGCGTACCGTTCTGGACGAGAACAGTCATGATGGGGCCACGGCCCTTGTCAAGGCGAGCCTCGATGACAGCGCCCTTTGCGGCACGGTTCGGATTGGCCTTGAGCTCCTGTACCTCGGCGAGAATGACAAGGTTTTCAAGCAGATTATCGATGCCCATGCCGGTCTTTGCGGAAATGGGGCAAACAATGGTATCACCGCCCCACTCTTCGGGTACGATATCGTACTCGGTGAGCTGCTGCTTGATGCGTTCGGGGTTAGCGCCGACGGTGTCCATCTTATTTATTGCAACGACAAGCGGGATGCCCGCTGCCTTTGCGTGGTTTATACTCTCAATAGTCTGCGGCATTATGCCGTCGTCCGCTGCGACAACAAGGATGGCGATATCGGTGACCATCGCACCTCTTGCACGCATTGAGGTAAATGCCTCGTGACCCGGGGTGTCAAGGAAGGTGATGGGGCTGCCGTTAATTTCAACGGTATATGCGCCGATGTGCTGGGTGATGCCGCCTGCCTCGCCGGAAGCGACATTTGCATGGCGGATATAGTCGAGCAGTGAGGTCTTGCCGTGGTCGACATGACCCATGACAACGACAACGGGTGCACGGGAGACGAGTTCGTCCTCGGCATCCTCGTGGTCGTCGATAAGGCGCTCCTCAACGGTGACGACAACTTCCTTCTCGACTTTGCAGCCAAGCTCCATTGCGACGAGTGCTGCGGTGTCGTAATCGATAACATCTGAAACGGAGGCGAAAACGCCGAGCTTTATAAGCTGCTTGATGACCTCGCCTGCGGTCTTTTTCATTCTGGATGCAAGCTCGCCGACATTGATCTCATCGGGAATTGAGACCTTGAGCTGCTGCTTCTTGGCTATTTCGAGCTGAAGCTTCTGCATCTTGTCACGCTCTTCCTGACGGCGCTTTGCGCTTGCGACCTGCTGCTGACGCTGCTTGGACTTATTGACGATCTTCTCCTTGCCGCCTTTGCGGTCACGGTCACGGCCACGCTCGCCTGCCATTTTGTCAAACTTTTCGTCATATTTGGTCATATTGACCGCTGCGCTGCCACGGGTGTCGATAACACGCTTCTCTGCCACCTGTCTGGGGACATGGGGCTTATTCTCCTTCTCCTTCTTTGCCGGAGCGGGAGCGGCAGACTGTGAAGGCTGCTGAGCGGGCTTTGCGGCTTTCTCGTCCTTTGCGGGCTTTTTCTCGGAAGGCTTGGGCTCTGCCTGAGCCGGAGTATTGAATATTTCGGCGATGCTGCCCACCTGATTATGCTGGGTGAGGTACTCGAATATGAGATCGAGCTCGTCGTTTTCAAGAACCTGCATATGGTTCTTGGGCGTGGTCGCATAGTCGGTCAGTATCTGGCTTATCACCTTAGATGTGGAATTGAAATCCTTTGCTACCTCGTGTACTCTGTATTTTATCATGCTCATGCATTAGTCCTCCTCTTGCCTGTCCTCTTGTTTTTCTCATGCGCCTTGGTCTCACGCTTACGCTGCTTTTGATTTTCGAGCCTTTCGGATATCGTCTTTGCCGTGTCGGCATAGCCGTCATCAAGCTCACATAAATGCTTCAAAAATGCATCCGCAAAACCGAGGTCGCAAATTGCCGCCATTGAGCAGCCGCTTTTGCCGACATGTTCGGATATCTCCTGCTTTGTAAACGGAAGTGTTATCAGCGGGATATCCCGTCCGTGCACGAAGCCATTTGCCCGGCTTTGCGCATTGCTCGACGCATCGCTTGCCAAAACCACGAGCTTTGCCGTCTGCGCTCGGGCAGCAGCTCCCGTGTCGGTTTCGCCTATCTGGGCGGCGTTGGCCTTTCGCATAAGGCCGAGCAGATTAAGTGCTTTTTCCTTCACTTTGCCGCCTCCATCTGCCGTTCAAGCTCTTCGTACACCTCGGACGGTATCTGCGAGGAAAACGCCTTTTCAAGCGCCTTGCCTTTTATCGCTTTCTTCAGGCAGTCCTTGCTCGGGCAAATATATGCCCCTCGGCCTGCCGCCTTTCCCTTAAAGTCAAGGCTTATTACACCCTCGGGCGACTTCACCGCACGGATAAGCTCACGCTTCGGCTTCATCTCACGACAGCCAAGACACTGTCGCATCGGTATTTTCTTTTGCATCCTGCTGCCGCCTTTCTTAAAAATTACGCCTCGGATTCGGGCTTGATGTCGATCTTAAAGCCGGTCAGTCTTGCCGCAAGTCTTGCGTTCTGACCCTCCTTGCCGATGGCAAGAGAAAGCTGACTGTCGGGGACGATGACACGGCAGCTCTTGCCGTCTTCAAACATGGTGACACTTATTACGTCACTGGGAGCAAGCGCCGCTGCGATATATTCCTCGGGAACATCGCTGTACTTGATGATATCTATCTTCTCGCCGCCGAGCTCCTCAACGATGTTTGCGACTCTGCCGCCCTTGGGGCCGACGCATGAGCCGATGGGATCGATATCGGGGTCGTTTGACCATACCGCCATCTTGGTGCGGCTGCCCGCCTCACGGGCGATGGACTTGATCTCAACGGTGCCGTCAAAAATTTCGGGAACTTCAAGCTCAAACAGACGCTTTACAAGTCCCGGATGAGTGCGGCTGATCAGCACCTGAGGGCCCTTGGTCGAGTTTCTGACCTCAACAACATAGACCTTGATGCGGTCGCCCTCGGCGAGCACCTCGGTCTTGATTCTCTCATTGGGGGCAAGCATTGCCTCGGTAAACTCGCTGTTGGAGTTTATGCGGATGGACACGCTGCCGGTCCTCGGCTCGATGCGGGAGACAACGCCGGTGAGTATCTCATGCTCTTTGGAGGTAAACTCCTCGTAGATTATGCCTCGCTCTGCTTCACGGATGCCCTGGATAATGACCTGCTTTGCAGCCTGTGCGGCTATTCGGCCGAACTTCTTGGTCTCAACCGGAACCTTAATGGTATCACCGACCTTGGCACGCTTGGTTATCTTCTTCGCAGCCTCAAGGTCTATCTCCAAAGCCTTGTCCTCGACCTGCTCGACGGCGACCTTGTTGACATACATCTCGATGCGCTTTCTGCTCTCGTCAAGCAGGATTTCGACATTGTCGGCGCATTCGGGATTATCACGGCGGAAGGCCGCAAGCATCGCCTGCTTTATCTTGTCATACATGTATTCTCTGGGAATGCCTTTTTCTTTTTCAAGATCTTCGATTGCCGAGAAAAATTCTGCGTTCATTTTTATATACCCCTTTTATATTATATCGAAATGTGCAGCTTTACCTGCGCAATTTGTGACTTTTTAAGCTCAACGGAGCTGACGGTGATATCGCCGTTATCAAAGCCTTCAAGCTTGCCGACAAGAGACTTTTTGCCCTCATACGGCTGATACAGCTTTACCTCGACCTCGCTGCCCATAAACTTTTCAAAATCCGAGGGACGCTTGAGCTCACGCTCGGCACCGGCAGAGCCGACCTCAAATACATAGCTGTCTGGGATAGGGTCAGCCTCATCAAGGATGGGATCGAGCCTGCGGCTTATCCTCTCGCAGTCGTCAATTCCGACGCCGCCGTCCTTGTCGATAAACACCCTGAGATACCACGAGCCCGCCTCACGGACATACTCAACAGACCAAAGCTCGCAGCCCTCGTCCTCAACGACGGGTCTTGCCAGCGCTTCGACCTTTTCCGTTACTTTACTCATCGTAAAACCGCCTTTTTAACAATTGCAAAATGCTCAACAAAAAGAGTGGGCGTTGACCCACTCTGAAAAACCTGCTGACTTACATTGATATAATAACACCAACGCAGTTGCATTGCAAGCATTTTTTGCGTTTAGATACATTTATTTCTGATAATCGTAATGATCCACGAACTCCTCAAGGCACATTCCGTTTTCCATAATGAACTTTGCGGCCACTGCGCCGACATAACGGTAGTGATACGGCTCGTCAACGCCTGTGATGCCGCTCTTGTCACTGGGGTAGCGCTTTATAAAGCCGTACTCTGCACAATGCTCATCGAGCCACTCGAAAAACTTGGCGTTCATCTTCGAGTAATCGTATTCGTCGTACTGCTTGTCGGTAATATCAACGCCGAGCGCCGTCTGATGGTCGCTCGTGCCGGGAGTCTCGGAATTTTTGGTCGCAATTTTGACCGCTTCTTCAAAGCTCAATCTGCCGCCTGCGGTGAGCTTCGTTGCTTCCTCGTTTATCTGCTGGATAGCAGCAGTATAGGACACATAGCCCTTTGCAAGATACGGCTCAAAGCCTGCCTGGCGTGCAGCTTGGATAAGGCCGACAAGCTGGTTTATTGCACGCTTATCAAAGGTAACGCCCAAGTCGCCGACCTTGGAGACATCGGGGGTGTTATCTTTAATTACATGGCTGCTGTTTATGAGAATATAGTTCCAGTCCTCGATATCGATGTTGGGAAAGTCGAGATCCTTATACTTATCCTCAGCTTCAATGCGGCCGTCATAGTCGTCAAGCGGCTTTTTAAGGTTATCGGAATTGACAAACGCACCGTCAGCGCCGCCGAGGATGACCTCGGATTTTAAGCCGGTGCGGGATTGGATAACGAAAACGAGCGCAGCCGCCGCAATTACAAGCGCAAGCAATAACAACGCCTTTTTTATCTTCATATTCGCACCGCCTTTCTTTTGTAACTATCGCATTATACCACACTCTCAGGCTCCGCACAAGCTTTTATACGGGTGCGGCATCCTCGCCGAGGGCAAGGCGCAGTTTTTCCAAGGCTTTTTTCTCGATGCGGCTGACATACGAGCGGCTTATGCCGAGTAATTGCGCTGTCTCACGCTGGGTCTTGGGCTCAAGGCTATTTAGTCCGTAGCGAATTTTGATTATCCTCGCTTCCCTTTCACTCAGCGCCGTGTCCACATATTCGTGCAGCTTCCGACATATCTCAAAATTGCCGACGGCATCGCTGAGCTCCTCGTCCTGCGCAAGCACATCCATGAGAGACAGGCTGTTGCCGTCGGAGTCGGTATCTATAGCATCCGACAGGCTTACATCTCCAGCTGTCTTTTTCATGCTGCGAAAGTGCATGAGAATCTCATTTTCGCAGCAGCGGCTGGCGTAGGTCGCAAGGCGCACTCCCTTATCGGGACGATATGTATTAATACCTTTGATAAGTCCTATCGTGCCGATGGAAATAAGGTCGTCAACATCGCTCGTTTGGGTATAATACTTCTTTATGATGTGCGCAACGAGCCGCAGATTATGCTCAACGAGGACATTTCTCGCCTCGATATCCCCCGCAAGCCACCTTTCGACATACAGCTTTTCCTCCTCCTTGGAAAGTGGGCTTGGAAACGAACCGTTGGGCGAGAGCCGGAGCATCAGAAGTGCGCCGCCTATCAGCATCATGAGTGTCGAAGTAAACATCAAATCACCTCCGTAACAGTATAATCGGAGGCAGCAAGTACAAATTCGTCATTTTCGCTTGCAATTTTACGGCATCGGTATTAATATTGAAACAGAATTTTCCGGGAGAGATAATAATGCACAGACCAGACGACGGCTTTTACCATGACCACGGCGACGGGATAATCCATTGTCACGACAATGAACCCTGCGCCGATATGCATGAGCACGAAGAGCACGAGCATCATCACCATACGCATCCGCACAAGCACGAAAACACCAAGGCGGTAGTAAACCGGCTTGCAAGGGCTATCGGTCATCTTGAATCAGTCAAGCGGATGGTCGAGGACGGCAGGGACTGTACGGAGGTGCTCATCCAGCTTGCGGCCGTGCGCTCGGCACTCAACAGCACCGCCAAGGTGATATTAAAAGACCACCTTGAGCACTGCATAACGGATGCAGTCGAGACCGGCGACGCCGAGGTCATTTCAGACCTCAACACGGCGATAGACAAGTTCATAAACTAAAAAAATCGCAGAGCCAAGGCTCTGCGATTTTTATATTCCCTTACTGGTTGTTGGTGTTGAAGATCTTGAAGATGCTGTCGAAGGGGTCTTCCTCGGTCTTGGGTGCTGCGGCGGGTTCTTCCTTCTTCTCGGCTGCCTTCTCGGTCGCTGCGGTGTACAGTCCCTGCTGCTTTTCAAATGCAACAGGCTCGATGGGCTTGCCTGCCGACTGTGCGGGTGCTGCCTGCTTGTTTGCGGGAGCTTCCTCGAAGCCGGTTGCGATAACGGTGACACGGATCTCATCCTGCATGGACTCATCGAAGGTCGCACCGAAGATGATGTTTGCATCGGGGTGAGCAGCCTCCTGAACAAGGTTTGCGGCTGCCTCGACATCCTCAAGACCCATATCCTCGGAACCGGTGATGTTGATAAGCACACCGTGTGCGCCGTTTATCGAGGTCTCCATAAGCGGGCTTGCAACTGCCATGCGGGCAGCGTCCTCAGCCTTGCCCTTGCCTGCCGCACGACCGACACCCATGTGGGCAAAGCCTGCGTTCTTCATGATGCAGGTGACATCGGCGAAGTCGAGGTTTATAAAGCCGGTGTTCTTAATAAGGTCGGAAATGCTGGTGACTGCCTGACGGAGAACATCGTCGGCGATCTCAAACGCATTTGCGAGGGTGACCTTCTGATCGGTTGCGTACTTAAGACGGTCGTTGGGGATGATAAGCAGAGAGTCGACCTTGCCGAGCAGCTCCTTGATGCCGGCATTTGCCTGATCCATGCGGCGCTTACCCTCAAACTTGAAGGGCTTTGTTACGACGCCGACGGTGAGCACACCTGCTTCACGGGCTATATCAGCAACGGTGGGAGCTGCGCCGGTGCCGGTGCCGCCACCCATGCCTGCGGTGATAAAGACCATGTCGGAGTCCTCAAGGGACTTTGCGATATTATTGCGGCTTTCCTCGGCGCTGCGCTTGCCGACCTCGGGGTCGGAGCCTGCACCCTGACCGTGGGTGAGCTTTTCGCCGATCTGTATCTTCTGGTCGGCATTGGACACTGCAAGTGCCTGCTTGTCCGTATTGACGGAGATAAACTCAACGCCCTGTGTTCCGGACTTGACCATTCTGTTTACAACATTGTTGCCGGCACCGCCGACACCGACTACTTTTATTGTTACGACATTTTCAGGGCCTGCTTCGGCTTTGAAATCCATGATTATTCCTCCAATTATGTTTCTGAAACGAGAGCATCGCTTTTGCGACTTGGTTTATTCTATAACTTTTTTCTTCCAAGGTCAATAGATTTTCACTAAGTTATGTAAACAAAGTTTTTAACTTAGTGTTAATTCGGCCTAAATGTGACCTTATTTGAGTCGGAAAGCTCCAAGGTACCGGCATCATCAGCCTTGAGCTGCGACACCGCAGACAACAGCTTGCCGAATTTATATTCGGTGTTATTGTTTTCGCCGAGCTTAACGACAAACCTGTCATCATACTCAAAGCTTGCGTCCTTAACATCGGTCACATTGATATTTGCGACCTTGTCCACCAGCGAGCGTGCCTGTACCTGATAGAGGATATCAAGCAGATAGTCAAGCTTCGGCTTATCGTCCTCGGAAACGCTTATCTGTTCGCCGACCTGCGCTCCGCTTACGCTTAGTCCCTTTATCTGCGGCAGAAGCTCGGCATCCTTGTCGCTAAGCTTACTCAGAAACTTGCCGGTGCTGCTGACGCTCCACAGCTCGTCCCCCGAGCTTATGCAGGCGACAGCCTTGCTCTCCTCAACGGTGATGGTGACGCAGTTGGGAAGGCTTCGTGTTATCTTGACCGAATCTATATACGGCAGCTTTACAACTACACGGCTTCCGGCGCCGATCCTGTTTATGAAAAACAGGTTATCGCCGGTGTGTATACCGGAAGCCGAGATTATTTGCTCCTTGGAATATTTGCTGTTGCCGCTGACCTCTATCTTCTCGACCTTGAAAAACACGCTCATCGTGAATATTATTGCCACAATGATAAGAAAAAATGTCAAGGGTCTGTAAAGCGTGCGGCGGGGCGATCTTCTCTCCCTGCGATCAGACGGATTGCTGTAATAATCATTCGTATTCGACATCAAATTATATCTCCATAAACACATCTGCGCCCAGTGAACGCAGCTTATTATCGAAGTTTTCATAGCCACGGGCGATATGCCCTGCGTCAATGACGCTCGTGCTGCCCTCGGCAGAAAGTCCTGCTATCACCATAGCGGCTCCGCCTCTTAAGTCGGTCGCCGTGACGGTTGCGCCGGTGAGACTTCGCACGCCCCATACGGTTGCTTCCCTGCCGTCAACGGCAATGTCTGCGCCGAAGCGCATGAGCTGCGCTGCGTGGCAAAATCGGCTGTCGAAAATGTTCTCGGTAAACCTCGACATGCCGTGAGCTTTTAATAATGCCGCCATCAAAATTGGCTGTGTGTCGGTCGGAAAGCCCGGGTACGGCTCTGTGACGACTCTGCTGACGGCATGCAGGCAGCCGTCCGAGCGCAGTCTGACGCTGCGTTTGGAGCTTATTATATCACAGCCTGCTTGGTTTAGGAAGTGCTGTAAGCGTAAAAATTGCCTCGAATCAACACCTCTAAGCTCGATATCGCCGCCCGCCGCCGCACAGGCACACAAAAATGTCGATGCCGCTATCCTGTCTGGTATGACCCTGTGACCGACATGGCGCTCAGGCGCAAAGCCCGAAACGGTTATCGTGTTTGTACCTGCACCGTCTATGTATGCACCGAGCTTGCGCAGATACTCCTGCAGGTCGACTATCTCCGGCTCCTTAGCAGCGCCTGTTATGACGGTCACGCCATCGGCGCCGCAGGCGGCTATCATCGCATTTTCCGTTGCGCCGACACTGGGAAACGGAAGCTCTATCCTGCCGCCGATGAGCTTTTCGGCTCGGCAGATTATCTCGCAGCCGCTTTCTTCGACACTTGCACCGAGAGCCTTCATTGCACTTATGTGCAGGTCTATCGGTCTTGCGCCGAGCTTGCAGCCGCCGGGGGCAGTCAAATGCACCTCACCGCATCGAGCCAAAAGTGCGCCCATGAACAGCACCGACGAGCGCATGCACTCCATCATGCCCTGCGGTATAGTACAGCAGCTTAAATTGCGTGAATCTATGTAGACATCATTGTTTTGCTGCTCGGCCGTGCAGCCGAGCTGGCGCAGGATGCGCAGCGTTGAGGAAACATCGCTCAGCTGCGGGACATTCAAAAGCTCAGTCTCACAGGGAGATATGACCGAGGCCGCCAAAATGGGCAGCACAGCGTTTTTGGAGCCCTGAACGAAGCATGCGCCATCCAAACGGTTTCCGCCGTTTATATGCCATATAGCCATAAAATAACCTCGCAGAAAAGAATCATTGATTGGCTCATTCTATGCTGCGAGGTTTATTTGTGTTATTTTTCTATTCCTTGGCACAAGGACAGCACCTGCTCGGTTATCATGTCCGTTGCCTCGGGTCTTGCAAGCTTCGCCATGGCCTGCGACATTTTTTCAAGCTCATCCTTTGAGGATAAAATGCGCTTTACCTCATTCAAAAGTGCACCCGCATCAAGGCTTTCCTCCTCGAATATCAGCGCTCCGCCTGCGTCCTCGACGACCTTGGCGTTTTTGAACTGATGGTTATTCGTCACATACGGAGACGGCACGAATATCGTGGGCTTGTGCATATATGTAAGCTCGGACACGGTCGACGCTCCGGCACGGCACAGCACGAGGTCTGCCGCCGCCATGACACGGGGCATATCGTAGATATATTCCCGCACATCCATGCCGTTTTTCTCGTAATCCGGAACGGTCTCCTGAAGTGCGGTGACCATCTCGGCGTAGCCTTCGCTGCCTGCCGAGTGGATGAGCCTAAAGCCCGGGTTCTTGCCCGCAAGCTTTATGAAATTGCACATGGCGGCGTTCATGTTCGCCGCGCCCAGCGAGCCCCAGACCGACACGACAAGCGGCTTATCCGCCGGTATGCCGAGCTCGGCTTTGGCTTTGCTCTTTGAATATGCGGCAAACTCGCCCCTTACGGGTGTGCCGGTGACAACGCATTTTTCCGAGTGCTTGTAATAACGCTTGCTTTCTGCAAAGCCGAGCATTATCTTATCGACTATCTTTGAAAGCATCTTTGTCGTAAGCCCCGGAACGGCGTTGCTCTCATGTACGGCGGTGGGTATGCCGAGACGGGAGGCCGAGCGCAGGACCGGATAGCAGACATAGCCGCCGGTTCCGATGACGATATCGGGTTTAAACTTTTTGATTATTCTTCTTGCCTGTATAGTTGATTTTACGGCAAAATACAGTGCCTTTATATTATGAGCCAATCCGCCGAGCGTCTTTTCACGGCTGATATTGCAGACTCTGACGGTCTTGATATCATATCCGCTTTTCGGCACGAGCACCGTCTCCATCTGGCGGACGCAGCCGACGAAAAGTATCTCGCAGTCGGGCATCAGCTCCCGCAATCTGCCTGCTACGGCTATGGCCGGATTGATGTGACCGGCCGTGCCTCCGCACGCAAACATAAATCTCATATCTAAGCTTCCTTTCTACCCTGCCCGTTTGGCAGGTATATCCCTTGACATGCTTAGGATTATTCCCATCTGTGCCATTTGAATAAGAAGCGCCGTTCCGCCGTAGCTGAAAAACGGAAGCGAAATTCCCGTGCAGGGCACAAGGTTCGTTACCACCGCAACATTCAAAATTACCTGTATCGCAAGCAGAGTCGTTATGCCGGCTCCCACAAGGAAGCCGTATCTGTCGGCAGCATGCACCGCAAGCCAGTAGCCACGAATGATAAGCAGCGCAAACAGGGTAAGTATCAAAACCGCTCCTATAAAGCCGAGCTCCTCACACACGACGGAAAAAATGAAATCGTTGTGCTCCTCTGGCAGGTACAGATATTTTTGTCTGCTCTGACCGAGACCGAGGCCGGTAAGTCCGCCCGAGCCTATGGTATAGAGCGACTGCACTATCTGATAGCCCTCATCAGAGGTCGATGAAAACGGATCAAGCCATGTGGTTATGCGGCTGGACGCATATGGAAACATTGTAAGCAGTACCGCAATACCGCCGCCTGCCGCAACCGCTGCGGCAACAAACCAGATAAGCCGAGCGCCGCCTAAGAATATCATCACGCCGCCGATGGCAACTATGATTATCGATGCGGAAAAGTGCGGCTCTAAAACGAGCAGTCCCACTATCACGAGCAGGATAGCGACAAACGGCAGTATGCCGTATTTAAAGGTCTTCATCCTGCCACGGTTTTTGCAGATAATGACCGCAAACGACAGTATAACGCCGATCTTCGCTATCTCCGACGGCTGAAGCGTCAGCGAGCCTATGCCGATCCAGCGCTTTGCGCCGTTTGCGTTCGTGCCGATTATCGGAACCAACATCAAAAGGATGACAGCCACTATAAGCAGCGGTATTGAAAACCGTTTGTAAAAGCCCATTGGCAGGCGGGACGCAAATATCATTGCAGCCGTGCCTAAGGCCGCAAATAAAAGCTGACGGATAAAGTAGTAGGTCGGTTTGCCGCCGGTGATGTTGCCCGGGTCGTAGTATGCTCGGGCAAAGCTTGCAGACAGCACCATTGTGACTCCGATGGTCAGCAAAAGCATCACGAGAACGAAAAAGGGTATATCCATTCCCTTTCGCTTCGTTTTATCTTTCGTTTCCCTTTGTTCGAGCCTGGTACTGCCGTACTGCATACCGATCTCCTCCGAATATCAGAACTGGAAACGATTATAAACTCCTACGAATGAAATTATTGCAAAAACAAGGGATGTGCAGGTAAATAACCAGAAAAGCTCTTTCTCTTTCCACTTTTTGCCCGTCCAGCCTCCCATTTCGAGGTGGTGGTGGAACGGTGCCATTTTGAACACACGCTTGCCGTGGGTGAGCTTGAAGTAGGTTACCTGTATGATATCGGACAGTGTCTCCCAAATGAACACGATGCCGAGGGTTATAAGAATAAGCGGCATATCATATGCAAACGCAAGTGCCGCCATAGCACCGCCTAAAAACAGCGAGCCGGTGTCGCCCATGAACACCTTGGCAGGGTTAAAGTTGAAAACCAAGAATCCAAGCAAGCCGCCGAGCATAGCCGAGGAGAAAATGCCGAGCGACAGATAGCGCTCCCCCCAGAGGAAAGCAACAACTGTATAGAAAAAGAATACGGGTATAGATGTTCCGCTTGCAAGGCCGTCCACGCCGTCGGTGATGTTGACGGCATTGACCGTGCCGACGATTATAAATGCGGCAAGGATGAAGTACACAGCATCGGGGATGGGCACCTCAACATTCCAAAACGGGATGTAAAGATGCGTCGACAGGTAGCCGAGCTTGCGCATGAGCAGCACGAAAACGAGCGCCGCAACAAGCTGCAAAAGAAACTTTGCCTTTGCGCTCAGACCGAGGTTCTGCTTTTTGCGCAGCTTCTCCCAGTCATCTAAAAAGCCTATCGCACCGAACACAAGCGCAAACAGCAGGATGAATACATGTGCATAGTCGCCGTTACGCATGGAGCTGAAGCCCACGGTAAGGCAAACGACCGCAGCGGCAAAGATAAAGATAAATCCGCCCATGGTAGGCGTGCCGGTCTTTGCCATGTGCCACGAAGGGCCAATTTCCTTGATCTCCTGTCCGGCCTTCATTTTTCTCAGCCAAGGAATATAAAATCTACCGACTATAAGTGCGATTATAAATGCGAGAACAAACGCAAGCGAAAGCTTCAATGTCATCTGTTTTTCCTCTTCTCTATATGTTCTGCAACGATCTCTCTTTCGTCCATGTGGTGCTTTTCGTGGCCGACGACCTGATAATCCTCATGGCCCTTGCCGGCAAGCAATATTACATCATCGGGCATATGGTTGTCAATCGCCCATTTTATCGCCTCAACTCTGTCACATATAACTTTATACCTATTTTTCCTGCCTTTTATGCCCGCAACTATCTCATTTATGATCTCCTGCGGATCCTCGGTTCGGGGGTTATCGCTCGTCACGATGACAAAATCGGCGTTATCGGCGGCTATTGCTCCCATGATGGGGCGCTTTGTTCTGTCACGGTCGCCGCCGCAGCCAAAGAGGGCAACAAGTCTCCCCTTTTCTCCGGTTCGCAGTGCCTTGAGTGCGTTTTCAAGAGCATCCGGCGTGTGGGCATAGTCTATGACTATGGTGTAGTCTCCGTCCGTGGGGACGACCTCCATTCTGCCCTTTACGCCCTTTGCGCTGCCCATAGCATCGGTGCAGTCGTCAAGGCTTATGCCGAGCGCAAGGCCGACGGCGATAACGCCCAAGGCGTTGTAAACGGAGAATTTACCGGGGATGGCTAACTTTACATGCGAAAGCGCATTTTCCGTCACGGCACAGAATTTAACTCCGGATGCAGAAAGGCGTACATCCTTTGCAACGAGTGTTGCGGAATTGTTCTCGGCAGAATAGGTCACAAGCTTACAGCTTGCGTGCTCCAGCATTACATCATGCCACTCGTCATCGACATTGACACAGCCGGTATCGCACATGGTAAACAGCATAGCCTTTGCCTTGGCGTACTCATCCATCGTATGGTGGAAGTCAAGGTGATCCTGTGTGAGGTTCGTGAACGCACCGACGGCAAAGTGTATGCCCGCAACACGGTGCAAAACGAGCGAATGCGAGGATACCTCCATGACGACATGGGTGCAGCCTGCGTCCGCCATCTCACGGAAAAGCTGCTGGAGCTCGTAGCTCTCCGGCGTTGTACGCTCGGTGTGGATAAACTCATCGCCTATCATATTGCCGTTCGTGCCGACAAGGCCGACCTTTGCATCGAGCTTCGCTTCAAGCAGGTGCTTTAAAAGATAGGTCGTCGTGGTCTTACCGTTCGTGCCGGTTATGCCGATGACGGTCATCTCCGAGGCGGGGTCGCCGAAATAGTTGCGGCTTAATATCGCCAACGCATAGCGGCAGTCGGCAACCATAACATAGGGAATGTCAATTTGCGGCTTTTTTTCGCAGATGACAACCGCTGCGCCCTTTTGCGCTGCCGATGGGATGTAGGCGTAGCCGTCGGTCTCAAAGCCGGTTATCGCAACGAAAGCATCACCCTGCTTTGTCTTGCGTGAGTCGTAGCTGATGCCGCTTATCTCGGCATCTGACGATGCCGCAAGCTCAATGACTTCAATGTCCTTTAACAGTTCCTTAAGCTTCATATTATATCCTCTGTTTCAGTATCTTCCGAGTATCGAGTCATCGCTCGAGACAAATGTAACTTCCACTATCGTGCCGTGCTTGACGGATGCTCCCTTTTTCACGGACTGTGACGAAATGCGCTGCGTTTCCGGGTTCGTTATCGCCGAGCTCGTTTTTATAAACAGGCCGTAGGTGCTCAGGGTCTCCTTGGCCTCGTTATAGCTCATGTTCGTTATATCCGGCATGGTCTCGGTCGCTGTCGAGGGCTGGGCATCGGCATAGATTATGACCGTGCTGCCGTCGGCTATGACGGAGCTTGCCGCCGGAAGCTGGGCGGTTATGCTGTTGCCGCTGCCGAATTTTCTGACCGCAAAGCCGGTGTCTTTGAGCTTCGTTTCGGCATCATCCACGCTCAGTCCCGTGACATCGGGCACTGCTTTGTCGATCTTACTAAGCTCATCGGAATCATACTGCGGCTCTATACCCATGTACGGCAGGATATCGGCAAACATCTTGCCCACGGTGGGCGCTGCCATCTGACCGCCGCTTATATATATGCCGGACTTATTGCTCGGCGAATCAAGCATGACGAGTACCGCTATCTGCGGATCGTCGGCAGGTGCAAAGCCTATAAACGAGACGATGTAATCCTTTTTGCCGGTCTGCGCCTCAAGGCTGACCTTTTCGGATGTTCCGGTCTTGCCGCCGATGCGATAGCCCGGGACGGCCGCATTTCTGCCCGTACCCTCTTTATTATCGCCGACAACCTGCTCAAGGATTCCGCAGACGGTCTTGCTCGTTTCCTCGCTTATGACACGCCTTACGACCGTCGGCTTCCGATTATACACCGCATTGCCGTCTTCGTCCAGTAAACTTTCTACGACATACGGCTGCATGAGGTTGCCGCCGTTGACGCAGGCGCTGACTGCGGTTATGAGCTGCAGGGGCGTAATGGTGAATGTCTGCCCGAACGATGCCGCCGCAAGCTGAGATTTATTCTTCTCGCTGCAAAAGACATCCCTGCTCCACCAGATGCTACCGCTCTCGCCGCCGAGGTCGATACCGGTCTTGGCGGTCAGCTGCTCGGAGCTGTCGTCCGTGAGATTCAAAAAGCCGAAGGCGTCGCAGTATTTATAAAACTTTTCCGCTCCGACACGCATTCCGATATTGACAAAGGCGACATTGCACGAATGCTGCACGGCCTGCGTGAGCGTTTGGCCGCCGTGACCGGTGGTTTTCCAGCAGCGCACGGGCGATGTTCTGCCCTGCACCTGAACGCTGCCGCCGCAGCCGAAGCTGTCGTTAAGGCTAACTGCGCCCTCTTCGAGCGCCATGGAAAGAGTGATTATCTTAAAAGTCGAGCCGGGCTCATAGGTGTCCGACAGTGTCTTGTTGCGCCATTGCAGACGCTGTGCATCGGCGAGGAGCTGATTTTTCTCTTCTTCAGTGGAGGCTTTGTCTATCACGCTTTTCGCCTCGTCGCTGACATCGAGGAAATTGTTGAGATCATACCCGCCAAGAGATGCCATGGCAAGTATCTTGCCGGTTTTGACATCCATGACGATTGCGCCCGCACCGTTTTTTATATCGTAATCCTTGACGGCTTGCTTGAGGTTCTTCTCGACATAGTGCTGAATGCTCATGTCGATGGTCGTCACGACATCACAGCCGTTTTTGGCTCCGTAATAGCCCTCGAATTGGTTAAACAGCAGGTCGGTTCCGTATGCATTGGTCGCACGCATATACTTGCCGTCCGTGCCGCACAAGGCACTATTATACTGCGCCTCAACGCCGTCAAGGCCGATGTTATCCGTGCCGACAAAGCCTATCACATGGCAGGCGAGCGACGAGTACGGGTAATAGCGCTTTGTGTCGCTTTCAAGGCGCACACCCTTGAGATTATTGTCCTTTTTAAACTGCCGCACCTTGTCGGCAAGCTCGGGCTCCAACTTTTTTGCAACGGTCACATACCATGAGCCGGTTTTTTCAGTCTTTTTGAGGACGCTCTCATAGTCAAGATCCAGTATCTCGGCGAGGTTTTTTGCGATGAACTGCGGGTCCTCGCCGTACATTTTTATCTCCGCAGGACTGAGATACACATTCTCGACATTGGCGCTCATCGCCAGAACATTCTTATTTCTGTCGTATATCGTGCCTCGGGAGGCGGAAGCGCCCGTCTCACGAAGCTGCTGGCTGATAGCAAGCTCCTCGTATTTCTCGTGATCTCTTATCTGGAGTATATACAGCCTTGCGGCAAGCGCCAAAAATGCAAGTATGCCGCACACTGCCATCAGGAAAAGTGTGCGGCGGAGCATCGTTCTGTTCGGACTGCGGCTAAGATCATCGGTTTTCTGCGATTTTTGCATGATTGCTCCTTTGCGCCGTGGTTTGTCTACAGACATACTATACCGGCACGCCAAAAAATATGCTTATCTTATCCGCTCGATCACTATCGCCTTGTCCTGAGTATCTGTGTCTATCTTTTCTGTCCGGCTCTCGCCGGCACGCTGCATGCCAAGGATATTTTTTGCGTAATCCTCTATCTCATCTAGGTCTATCTTAGATTCGTATTCTATTCTGAGCCTGCGGTTTTCCTCCTCGATTCGGCTCAGCTCCTTCTTGGCCGCCGTTATCTTATCGCTTTGCTCTGCAAGCTCTATCCGAACAAACAGCCCTTTCACCATAAGCCACGCCGCCGCAAGCGACATGACGACAATAAGAAAGACTGAGATCAGTCCTCTTATGCTTTTTCGCTGCTTACGCTTAACGGGCGATTTGGTGCTTATTTTGCTGTATTCGTACTGATATTCGGATATTGCGCTTGCTTTTGCCATAAATGAGCCTACACTCTCTCCGCAACACGAAGCTTTGCGCTTCTTGCTCTCGGGTTATTTTTCAGCTCATCCTCACTCGGTAAAACGGGTTTTCTATGTACGCTTTTCAGGGTCTTCACAAAGCCGCAGACGCATATCGGAGCTTCCCTCGGGCAGGTGCAGCCGTTTTCACGGGCTGCTATCGAGGTTTTGACTATCCTGTCTTCGAGTGAATGGAAACTAATTACACATAGTCTGCCGCCAGTTTTTAATTTATCGGGTGCGGTGCGCATCATCTGCTCGACAGCTCCGAGCTCGTCGTTGACGGCAATTCTTATCGCCTGAAAGCAGCGCTTTGCCGGATGCTGCTTTTCTCGCAGCGCCGCAGCTGGCATTGCGGATTTGATGATATCCACAAGCTCCAGCGTCGTTTCAATAGGCTTGTCTGCCCTGCGTTCGACTATTCGGGATGCAATGCGTCGGGCAAATCGCTCCTCGCCGTAGTCACGCAGGATGCGCACAAGCTCGTCCTCCGGCCATTCGTTCACGACATTCCACGCCGTCAATGCGCTTGTATTATCCATGCGCATGTCAAGCGGTGCATCGTTCATATAGGAAAAGCCTCGCTCGGATTCATCCAATTGCGGCGAGGACACGCCGAGATCAAACAGCATACCGTCAACTCCGTCGATACCTAGTTCGTCGAGTATCTGCACAACATCACAAAAGTTGCCGTGCACGAGCGTCATTTTATCGGCGTAAGCCGCAAGTCTCTCGCCGGTGCGCTGTATCGCCGTCTCATCACGGTCTATGCCTATAAGTCTGCCAGTCGTGAGCCGCTTTAATATCTGCTCGGAGTGGCCGCCGAGACCCAAGGTGCCGTCGACATAAACGCCGTCCGGCTTTATATTTAAATTTTCAATACATTCGTCCAGCAGGACGGATATATGCTTAGGCTTATCCATTTAAAACTCCAGTTCCTCCATTACAGAGGCAATATTTTCCGAGCTTATCTCGGCATCGTGGACGCTCTGCCAGCTTTCCTCATCCCATATCTCGGCATGGTTATTGCAGCCGACGACCATCACATTCTTTGTAAGTCCGGCATATTCACGCAGGTGCGCCGGAATGAGCGTTCTGCCCTGATTGTCAAGCTCGCACTTTGCCGCATACGCAAACAGCGGACGCATTTTGCGCTGCTTGACATAGCTCATCTCGTTGACCTTATCGGAAAACGCCTTCCAGCTTTCGGCGCTGTAGGCCGAGATGCATTTATCCATCGAGAGGGTTATGTAGAACACATCGCCCAGCTCCTCACGGAGCTTTGCAGGGATAAAGAGCCTGCCCTTTGAGTCGAGAGTATGCTTATATTCGCCTGTCAAGCCCTTCACCTCCAAAATTCGTGGGTTTTCGATGCACTTTGCACCACTTTCCACCACCGTGGTTTAATTATAGAAGCTATCGGCCTAAATTGCAAGCACTTTTTCAGTTAAGTTGACTTAGAGTCTAACACTATCGGTTTTGACGGGCCGATTTCCGCTCATGCTTCGCTAAATCCCTAGCCCATATATGTCCATTATGCCCGTCGGGCTTTATCTTCGCCTGAACGAAAATCTGCTCCGTCAAAACTGCAAGGCATCTGTCAGTGCTGCTTTTCGAGGGATTTTCGGCTTTCTTTCGGTGCAGGCGGGCTTTGTGCCCGGCAAGGCGAAAAAAGGTGGAAAGCACCGAAAGGGCGCACTGACAGACGATAGTGTTCGGCTCTAAGTCAACTATTTTACAAGCAAAAAATAAGCTCCACGGTTTTAGGCCGTGAAGCTTATCGAAATTTCACTTATTCTTCCGTCTCTTCTTCGGGCTCGGCTTCGGCATTTGCAGCACCTGCGAGGCTTCTGAAGTTGGCTCTGGATTCGTTTATGGAGTGGAGCGCAGCGCCCACGGTCTCCTCCGTGCGGCGGAGAATGTCATCGACATACTCGCTTGCGACACGGCGAAGCTCCTTTGACTTAAACTCGGCGTCGCTGACGAGCTGAGCGCTGAGCGCATTTGCTCTCTTGACTATCTCCTGCTCCTCCAAAAGCTCACGAGCCTTGTCCTCTGCGTTCTTGCGCACGGACTCGGCCTCACGCTTTGCATTGCCGATAAACTCGTCCTTTGCGGTGACGACACGCTTTGCCTCGGAAAGCTCGACAGGCAGGCGGGTCTTTATCTCATTGAGGATCTCAAGCACCGCTTCCCGCTCGACTATGCATTTATCGTTGCCGAGGGGTACGCCCCATGCCTCGGACACCATGGTATACAGGTTTTCGATGAGTTCCATTACTTCAACTTTGTTCTCGTTCATACTAACGCCTCCATAACTGAGCTTTTTTCTCTATTTCATCAATGATCTCATACGGTACAAAGCCTGTGAGATCGGCACCGTACGATGCCATTTCCCGGACGACCGAGGAGCTGAGGAAGGTGTATTTTTCGCTGGCGGTCAGAAACATCGTTTCCAACTCGGGGTTTATCTTCTTATTAATCAAATTCATCTGGAACTCATACTCGAAGTCGGACGCTGCACGAAGTCCCTTTACGATGACGGGCTTGTAAAACTGCTTTGCGTACTCGGCAAGCAGGCCGTCCGAGGTTGCGACCTCGACATTGGGAAAGCGTTCGACGACCTTCTGCACCATTGCGACCCGCTCCTCGATGGTGAACATCGGCTTGGTCTTGGTGGAGTTATACATGATGCACACGATGACCTTATCGAATATCTTTGAAGATCTTCTGATTATATTTAGGTGTCCGAGCGTTATGGGATCAAAGCTGCCCGGACATATGGCAAGACTCATATGTCTGTCTCCTTGCTGTAGGTAGTGAGCTTTACCTTGCCGTAATTGTACTCTTTACGCTTAAAATAAGGCTTATTCATGTCCGGCATAAGCTTTTCACGCCCACTTTCGCACATAATTATACCACCTTCCGACAATATGTCAACGGAATTGATGATCTCAAGTGCCTTATCCAGCAGGTTTGTTGCATAAGGCGGGTCCAAAAGTATGATATCGAACTTTTCGCCCCTTTGCAGGAAGCTTATAGAGTCGGCCTGCACTACCCGTGCTTCAAAGCCGCAGGTCTTGAGATTTTGCTTTACGATGCCGATAGAGTCCTTGCTCTGGTCGACGAATGTCACCGATGCAGCGTTGCGGCTCAAACACTCTATACCTAGCTGACCTGTGCCGGCAAAGAGGTCGAGCACCTTTCTGCCCTCAAGGTCAAACTGGATGATATTAAACAACGCTTCCTTTACCATGTCGGTCGTTGGTCTAATACTGTAGTCCGAGGGCTCCTTGAGCTTTTTACCTCTGACAAGTCCGCTTATAACTCTCATGTTTCTTCATCTCCGGAATGATAATGTTCGTACACGGCAAGCGCCGTATTCTTCGGCACGACGGCGCACAGCTCGTCATAGCTTGCCGATTTAATTGCTTTTATGGTCTTAAATGCCCTCAAAAGCTCATTTTTGCGTTTTTCTCCGACGCCCTTTATATCCGATAGCTGCGAGCCGAAGCTTTCGTTGCGCAGGGTGCGCTGATATTCTATCGCAAAGCGGTGGGTCTCCTCTTGAATATTGCCAATAAAAGAAAACACCGCCTGATTTGTGCTTATGCTTATCTCGTTGCCTTCGGGTGTGACCAAGGCTCTGGTGCGGTGGCGGTCGTCCTTTACCATGCCGAACACCGGCACGGTGAGGCCGAGCTCGTCAAGGACATACTTTGCCGCCTGCGAGTGGGTTATACCGCCGTCAATGAGCAGCAGCTGCGGCAGCTTATCGAACTTCTCGTCGCCGTTTTTATATCGGGCAAAGCGGCGCTCGATTGCCTGACGCATACTTGAATAGTCGTCCCGAATGTCCATATCCTTCATCCTGAACTTGCGGTAATCACGCTTTAGGGGCTTGCCGTCTTTGTGAACGGTCATAGCGGCGACAATGCCCGTATCGCCAAGGTTTGAGACATCGAAGGCTTCGATGCGCTCGGGGTATTCGGGCAAATTGAGCGCTTTTTGCAGCCAAAGGAGCGTTCCGGCTCTGCGCTGTTCGGCAGTAGTCGAGCGCAGTATCTCCTCGGCGGCATTGAGGTTTGCCCTTTCGCAGAGCTTTGCCCGCTCGCCTCTTTGCGGTACTTCAACAGACACCTTGCGTCCGGCAAGCGTGGTAAAAAGCTGCTGGAGATCCTCCCTGTCCTCACATTCGCAGGGCAGGAGCACGGTCTTGGGGTAGTTGCCCCTTGCGGTATAGTATTGCCGGACGAGCGCCGAAACAGCCTCGCCGTCCGCTTCAAGAGGTTCGGGCAGGAGCTTAAAGTCCTTTGCGGTAAGCGAGCCGTCATTAAAGTGCAAAACGACAAAGCAGCACTTTGCCCCACGCTTAAAGCCGATGGCATCGGTGTCGGCGAAGGCCGTGGCGATGACCTTTTGCTTGTTCGCAAGACTGTCTATCGCCCGTATGCGGTCACGCAGCTCGGCAGCCTGCTCAAAGCGCAGGTCATCGGCAGCCTCGGTCATGCGGTCGTTGAGGTCGTCCAAGAGCTCTTTAGTTTTACCCTCAAGGATAAGGCAGGCTTCGTTTACGGCGGCTCGGTAATCCCCCGCCGTTCCGTTGCCCTGACACCATGCTCGGCAATTGCCCATATGGTGGTTAAGGCAGGGCCTGTCCTTGCCGACATCCCTGGGAAACCTCTTGCCGCAGGTAGGAAGCCCCACGGCCTTGGATATAACATCGATTATCTGTCGTGTCATGCTCCTGCCGCCGTAGGGTCCAAAGTATTTTGAGCCGTCCTTGGTGGGCTTATTGACGATATCGAACCTCGGATACTGTGAGTTTACATCTAACTTTATAAACGGATAGCCTTTATCGTCCTTGAGCAGAATGTTATAGTGCGGCTGGTGCTGCTTTATAAGCGAGTTTTCAAGCACCAGCGACTCAAACTCTGAGTCTACGACGATGACATTAAAGTCCGCTACCTTCTCGACCATTGCCGCCACCTTGGGCAGATGGCTGCCTCTAAAGTAGCTGGTGACACGGTTTTTGAGCTTTTTTGCCTTACCTACATATATGACTTCGCCCGATGAGTCCAGCATGATGTACACGCCGGGCTTCATCGGGAGATTATTGGCCTTTTCAAGCAAAGTATCAAGCATTCTTTTCCTCGACCTTATTACCGAATGCGCACCACAGGGTGACGGATACAACAACTATCACACCGCCGATAAGTGCGTATATACCTGGTCTTTCACCGTCAAATATCAGCACCCAAATTGGGTTTAGAAGCGGCTCGACCGCACCGAGCAGGCTGCACGCAAGCGGCAGGCAGTATTCCGATGCCATGCCGTAGAGAATGTACGGGATTCCGAGCTGCAAAACGCCGAGAATGACGATATACAAAACCGGAAGTGCCGATATCTCAGGCTTTGTTGCGATGATAAACGGCAGACCTATCAAAAATGCGCTTAACTGACCGATTAAAATTGCGCTGAACCGCTCGGCTCCGTCAGTCTTTGCTATCGCCATATACATACCGCCCATAAGCGCACCTGCCAATATGGCAACTAAGTTGCCGGCGAGGTAGCCTCCCTCAAGCTTATCAAAGAAGAACATCGATATGCCGATCATTGTACACAAAACCGCAGTAATGTCGGCTCTTTTTATCTTCTGCTTAAAGAATATCGCAGAGAAAATGACGATAAACAGCGGTGCGGTAAATTGCAGGACGATTGCATTTGCGGCGGTAGTGAGCTTATTTGCGCCGACAAAAGCGGTGTAGACGAGCGACATAAGTATACCCGCTGTCAAGGTGCGACGGTTTATCGATATCTTATAGCCCTTTATTTTTATAAAAGCAAAAACCGTAATGCCCGCAAAAAGGCTGCGCAGGCTCGAGATGGCAAACGCATTCCACGGTATGAGTTTTATGAATATGCCTGCTATGCTCCATAGAGCGGCGCAGGTGAGCATTTGCAGTATTGCTTTGTTTTCCTTTTTCATCTTACATAGCAATTAAGGGCGTGTCAACAAACACGCCCTTAGCTCCGTTTTAGTAATTATTCGGTAAAGTCAGATGCGATGAGTTCGGACAGTGTATCAACTGCGGTCGCCTCGTCAGCACCGTCGGCTATCAGATTAACGGCAGTACCCTTAACGATGCCGAGCGAGAGAACACCAAGAAGACTCTTTGCGTTGACTCTTCTGTCTTCCTTCTCGATCCAAATGCTGCTTTTAAACTCGTTGGCTTTCTGAATAAAGAAAGTTGCGGGTCTGGCATGGAGTCCAACCTGATTGTTAATAACTACTTCTTTTGTTACCATGATCGCCACTCCTCATAATCCTTAAAGATTACCCCTACTTTAGCAAATTATTTAAAAATCGTCAACCGATTTTGTCTATTTCGTAGAATTACACATTATTTTCAAAAGTAATCGGCGGCTTTTACTTCAATTCGACTATTGTCACGCCCGTCTCGCCCTCGCCGTATCGGCCAAGCCTGAACGATTTGACGGCTTTATTGCGTTTGAGCATCTGATGTATCGCCGTGCGAAGTGCGCCCGTGCCCTTGCCGTGGATGATGGTCACTGTGCTAAGTTTAGCCATAACCGCATTATCTATATACATCTCCGCTGCGTTAACCGCCTCTATCGATTCCATGCCTCGCAGGTCTATCTCGGAGCTGACGGCGCTTCTCACGGTACTGCTCTGTATATTGTAGCTGACCTTTTTCTTTTCCGCCTTGCCCTCAACAAGGCAGACCTCACTCTGCTTTGCCTTGACATTCATGATGCCGGCCTTAAGTTCCAAACTGCCGTCGGAGTTTACGCCTACGACCTCGGCCTTGACGCCCATGGAGAGTATCTCCACCGTGTCACCGACCTCGGCATTGCGGGCAGATTTTTTCTCCTCACGGGGCGGCTCGGGCTTTGCGGTCTTGAGTTTGCCCTCATGCTCGTTGAGCTTGCGGCGAAGCTCGCTGCGCGCCTCGTTTACTCTCTGCGCCTCCTCCTGCTCGTTTGCGTGGCGACGCATCTCGTCAAGCTCGGCAAAGGTCTCCTCGGCAGTGCGGCGGGCATCTTCGATGATGCGCTCTGCCTCCCTGCGTGACTTTTCGTCTGCCTTTTCGAGCCTTACGGCAAGCTCCGCTCTCAAAAAAGCCGCTTTCTTTGCGTTTTCCTCAGCCTCACGGAGCTTCTTTGCCGCCTCCGCCCTGTCCCGTTCGAGCAGAAGTCTTGTTTTCTCGAGCTTTTCGATGGTTGCCTCAAAGTCTGCGTTCTGAACGCCGACACGGCGCTTTGCGTCCTCGATGATCGCATCGTCAAGCCCCAGTCTGCGGGATATTGCAAAGGCGTTTGACTTGCCCGGGATGCCGACAAGAAGCCTGTAAGTCGGACGCAGCGTCTCGACATCAAACTCACACGAAGCGTTCTGGATGCCGCTTTCGCTTGTTGCGTAGACCTTGAGCTCGGCATAGTGGGTCGTGGCGGCGATGGTCGCTCCACGCTGCCTTGCGTTTTCAATGACGGCGATGGCCAGCGCCGCACCCTCGGTGGGGTCTGTTCCTGCACCGAGCTCATCGAAAAGCAGCAGCGAGCTTTCGCCGCACTCAGCTAATATATGCACTATGTTGGTCATATGTGCCGAGAAGGTCGAGAGATTTTGCTCTATGCTCTGCTCGTCGCCTATATCGGCGAGAATATGCTTGTACACCGGAACGCCGCTTCCGTCCTCGGCGGGGATGTGCAGGCCGCACTGAGCCATTATGTTGAGTAAGCCTATGGTCTTGAGCGTGACGGTCTTGCCGCCGGTGTTCGGGCCTGTGATGACGAGCGTGTCATAGTCCTCGCCCAGTTCTAGGCTTATGGGCACGGCCTTGCCCTTTTGCAGCAGCGGGTGGCGTGCGTTTCTGAATACTATGCCCTTTTCACGAAGCTCCGGCTGAGAGCAGTCTAACTTATACGAAAGCTTGGCCTTTGCAAAGATCAGATCAAGCTGAATAAGCAGATTGTAATCGGAAGATATGTCGTTTGCGTGCTCTGCACACTCGGCGGAGAGCTCGGCCAAAATGCGCTCTATCTCCGTTTTTTCCTTTGCCGCAAGCTCACGAAGCTCATTATTCGCCTTGACAGCGCCCATGGGCTCGATAAAAAGCGTTGCGCCGGAGGATGAGATATCATGCACAAGCCCGGGTATTGCGCCTTTGTGCTCGGCCTTGACGGGGACGACAAAGCGATCCGAGCGCATGGTGATTATAGGCTCCTGCAGCGCCTTGGCGTATGACGGCGAGGAAATTATCTTTTGCAGCGAGTCACGCACTCTTGCGCTTGCCGCTCTTATCTTGCGGCGGATGTTCGCAAGCTCGGACGATGCACTGTCGGCTATCTCATCCTCGCCGACGATGGAGGAGGTTATTTTTTCCTCAAGAAATCGGTTTGCGTGCAGAGCCGAGAAAAGATAGTCGATCGTCGTTTTGCCGACGGCATCATCGGCAATATAGGCCTTGACGAGTCTTGAGCACTGCAATACTTTCGCTATGCTAAGAAGCTCAAGAGTGTTGAGGCTGCCGCCGAGGTCGGCTCGTGACAGCGACGCTCTCACATCCTTTACGCCCGAGAACGAGGGGCTTCCACGCACGACCATCATCGTTTTAGCAGAGCTTGTCTCGTCCAAGCGACGCTTGACCTCATGTTTATCGTCCGAGGGCAGAAGCTTGAGCGCCGCTTCCTTTGCCCCGTCGGACACGGCCTCGGCTGCCAGCATTTGAAGCACGGCAGGCAGCTCAAGGGTATTTAGCGATTTTTCGTAAAAGTCCATTATTTCACCTGTTTCCAGTAGTTAAGTGCATTAAATCTCCGTTCGGTCTGGGTGAGCAGATATGTCTCCGCAGCATCGGCTGCCTTTTGGGCAGCGTCCTCCGGTATGGAATACGCCATGAGCTTTCTCGGTTCGGCGTAGAGGATATACCTCAGTGCCTTGAGCGAATCGGGGCAGAGTATAACGCTCGCCTCGTAGATGCTTTTGCGGCAGTCACGGCAGCAGATAATTCCGTTTTGCGGGCTGAACCTTGGTTCTTTGGGCTCGGGGTCACCGCAGACAATGCATGCGGATAGGTCGGGCTCGTATCCGGCTATGCGCATAAGGCGCATTTCAAATGCCGTTTTGATATGCTGCTGGTCGTATAAACCGTTTGACAGGGCAAAAAGGCAGTTTAATATAAGCTGGAGCATGCCCGGGTCGGGGCTTCCCTCATCGGCAAGCGCTTCTGCGCATTCGGCAAAGTATGCCGCAAGCGCAAGCGCCGATATATCGTTTCTTAAGCCCTTGAACTCCTCAATGGTCGAGCCTTCGTTAACAGACCATCTGCCCTTATTTTCAAACATCGTTAGCTCGGAAAACGCAAAAAGCTGCGTTGCGGCAGCAACCTTGCTGCCTTTGCGCAGAGCGCCACGAGCCTTGACCGTTATCTTGCCCATGTCCTCGGTCAGAACGGTCAGAATACGGTCGGCTTCCTTATATTTTACCTCTCGGAGTATTAGCCCTTTTGTCGTTTTGAACATATGTACCCTGCTCATCCGAGGGGTCGGGGGTCATCCCCCGCCCCATCTTTATTGTTTGATTTTTCCGCCGCTCTATGCATCAGCCAACACAGCGGATCGCCGGTATCGGTAAAGACCTGCCATAATAAATCATCTGACATAATGACCACCTCACTGTCAATATTATCTGACTGTGGGGTGATCATATTAGTGGTTATTTATTCCGAATAGCCGAAGTTGCGAAGCTGAGCCATAGAGTCGCGCCAGTTTTCCTTGACCTTGACCCATGTTTGCAGGAAAACCTTTGTGCCCATGAACGCTTCAATATCCGTTCTTGCCATTTCGCCTATTTTGCGCAGCATTGCGCCGTTTTTGCCGATTATGATGCCCTTGTGGCTCGCTTTTTCGCAGAAAATGGTCACATCCATGTCGATTATGCCGTTATCCCGCTCGGAAAACTTTGTGACCTCGATCGCCGTGCCGTGCGGTATCTCCTTATCAAGGCACAAAAGGAGCTTTTCACGCACGAGCTCTGCGCAGATCTGCTTTTCCGGCTGGTCGGATATCATGTCATCCGGGAAAAGCTGCGGACCCTCGACGGCATATTTATCAAGCTGCTCCATGAGCTCGTCCAAGCCCTCATTGTTCTTTGCCGAAATGGGGATAATGGCATCAAAGCCGTGCGCCTGCGAATACATGGCCATGACCTCAAGTAGCTCTGCTTTCTCAACGGTGTCTATCTTATTAATAACTAAAACCGCCGGAACATTCGTTTCCTTAAGGCGGGCGATGAGCTCTTCCTCCTGACGGCCGATATTGGCGATAGGCTCGACAAGCAGCATGACGGCATCGACATCGGCGACCGACTCTTTGACTACATTGACCATGTAGTCGCCGAGGCGGGTCCTCGGCTTATGGAAGCCCGGAGTATCCATAAGCACGAACTGCGTGTTGCCACGGGTCACAACGGCGCTTATGCGGTTGCGGGTAGTCTGCGGCTTGTTTGAGACTATCGCTATCTTCTCGCCGACAAGTGCGTTTGTGAGCGTCGATTTGCCGACATTGGGTCTGCCGCATATGGTTATCATCGCTGATTTGGTTATCATTTGTCATCCTCCATGATCTGCTTTTCTCTTTTGCGCATTTGGGCCTTCATTTCGCCCTCGTCAACATGGTCATAGCCGAGCAGGTGCAAAACCGAGTGCACCGTGAGATAGCACACCTCACGCTCAAAGCCGTGGCCGAGCTCCTCTCCCTGTGCGGCGCAGCGTTCAAGCGATATCATCATATCGCCGAGCATAACGGCACCCGTCTCAGGGTCTTTTTCGCATAGCTCTTCGTCAAAGTGTCCCGCTTCAAGCTCGTTTAGGGGAAACGACAGCACATCGGTCGGCCTGTCCACACCCCGAAACTCACGGTTCACGGCATGTATGCCCTCGTCATCTGTCAGCATGACGCTTACGATGCACGGCGTGTCTATGCCCTCGGCAGAAAGGGCTTTGTTTATCGATTTTTTTATAAACCCCGCAGCATTTGCGTGGCCGAGACCGCTTTTTTCACGGCTTATATATATCTCATGTCCCATTTACGGTCTTTTTCTCCTATATGCTCCCGCAGGCTTTTTCTCGGCCTCGGGCGGATTTTTCTTATCGTACACCTCGTATGCCTCGATTATCTTCTGAACAAGCTGGTGGCGGACGACATCCGCACCGGTGAGCTTGCAAATTGAGATATCGTCGATGCCCTCAAGCACCTTCATTGCGACCTTGAGGCCGCTGACCTTATCATCCGGCAGGTCTATCTGCGTGATATCGCCGGTTATGACCACCTTTGAGCCGAAGCCTATGCGGGTCAGGAACATTTTCATCTGCTCTCTTGAAGTGTTCTGCGCCTCGTCGAGGATGATAAAGCTGTCGTCAAGCGTGCGTCCACGCATATATGCAAGCGGTGCGACCTCGATATTGCCCCGCTCAAGGTACTTCTGATAGGTATCGGCGCCCAGCATATCAAACAACGCATCGTAAAGCGGTCTGAGATACGGGTCGACCTTGCTTTGCAGGTCGCCGGGCAGAAATCCCAAGCGTTCACCGGCTTCGACGGCGGGACGGGTCAGGATAATTCTGTTCACCTGCTCTGCCCTGAAGGCTGCGACAGCCGCCGCAACGGCAAGATAGGTCTTGCCTGTGCCGGCAGGACCGATGCCGAGCGTGATTGTGTTATTTGCAATGGCGTCGCAATAGGTCTTTTGACCCAAGGTTTTTGCCTTGACGGGCTTTCCCTTTGCGGTTATGCACACGACATCGCTTGCAAGCTCGTCTATCTTCGACTCTTTGCCCTCGGAAACGAGCTTCAGAATGTACCGCACATTCTGAGCGTCGATGCTCTCGCCACGCATGGCGAGTGTCAGAAGGCCGTTTATCGCCTTTTCAGCAAGCATGACATTCTCGGCCTCGCCGCAGATGTGTATCTTATTGTCACGATCGATGACCTTGACGGAAAGCTCGCTTTCGATGATCCTGAGGTTCTGATCAAACGAGCCGAACACGCTTATGACATGCTCCATTCTTTCAACTTCTATCGTTCTTTCGATCATATTCTACTCCTATATTCTCAATGCATTCCGCCCTGAGCGTGACGGTCAGCAATTCGTCGGTTTTAGATACGCTGAAGCTCGTTTGGCTCACGCTTCCATCGCCGATGCGGCGCTTGAGCTCGGATAAAAGGTTCTGCTTTAGTCTCTGCGTGGCTGCGTTTTCGTCTATTCTCTGCTTTTGGAGCGTAAACTCCGTAGTCTCCTGCTTTATTATTCCCACAGGCAGCGTAAAAGTCTTGCCTAATGCTGCGTACCTTAATTTATTTATTTTAGCACAGCTAGCGCTGTTATTTCTACTGTCAGTTGAAAATTTTATGAGATTTTTGCCGAATACAAGCGATAAACTCGTTTTACTGTGCCCTTTTTCTGTTTTCACACTCTCGTACATTGGCGTTTGGGCGTTTATTTCATACCATGTGCGTGCCTGCACGGTGCCCATTGCGTGTACCTGACGCTCGTCGGCCGTCTCGCTGTCCATTGTGCCGGAAATGAGCGTATCACCCTTTGACACGGTGTCGCCGACCGAAACGAGTGCCTTGCCCTCCAAGACGGAGAGCTTCGTTATATAGCCGGATTTTGCGGCTTTTACATCGGCGTATTCGGCTTCGTTCACGATATCCGGCTTTGCAATGCGCTCGTGGATGACGACCTCGGCGCATGAGTTGTGGACATTCACGCTCAGCCAAGCAATGTCCGGAAGCTTCATGAGCATATCGCTGCGAACCTCGTCCGAGGAAAGCGCAGGCCAAAATGCGCCGTTATCCACGCCGCACTCGGATAGCGCACGCAGGATAACGCCGTCACTTATCGTATCGTTGCCGCTTATATCGATGCGCCAGACAAAAAGCGAGGATACGGCAAGCAGCACGATGCAGACCCCGATGCCGATGCACAGGGCAAGCCGTCTTTTCATTGAGGCGGTTATGTTTTTGCCGCCCTTTGCGGCAATGAGCCGCAGCTCAATGCCGTTTTTGCCGTTTTGCGATTGCACAAGCGGGTAATCTGCGGCGTGTATCGTTATCTGTACGCTAAAATCCGCTTTCGGACTCGTATCCCAAAACTCCACACCGTTTTGGGCGCAGAAGTTTAAAATTTGTTCGGGCTCAGCTCCCGATATTTCAAGTCTCACCGTTCCACGGGCAAGATCATATAGCTTTTCCATCCGTCACCTACTCAAACTCGATCGACAGTATTCTTCCCGTTATAAGCATATCCTGCTTATCCATTGCGCCAAGGGTCAGCTCATCGCCCCTTATGACAGCTTTCATGCCGCCGCAGTCGACGGCAATGACCGTGTCCTCGTATGTGATTATCCCGCAGTGGTTTTCTATGAGCACCCTGCGTCTGCCGTTAACGGTCAGCTTTACTGCTCCCGCAAGGGCATCAGGCGGCAGCTCTAATCTGTCTGCCAAAAGCTCCGCCTTATCCTTTAAACCACCCATTGGCGCACCACCTCCCGCTGTATAAACCTATGTTTTGTCTCATAGCTTAATACATGGACAAGGAGTTGACGGCTGTGAAAAAATTTGTATCCATAACCTGTGCGCTTATACTTTTTGCGGTGCTTATAGCCTTTCCCGATACGGCAGCAGCTTCGGCTCTGGATGGACTTAAATTGTGCGCAAGTCTTATTATCCCCTCGCTGTTTCCGTTTTTCGTGGCGACAAAGCTCATAAGCGAGCTGGGGCTTGCGCAGTGGCTGGGGAAAGCATTTGCGCCTATAAGCCGCAGGCTTTTCAATGTCTCCGGCAGCGGCGGCACAGCGTTTATCATCGGCGTTACGGCGGGATATCCCATGGGGGCTGCGTACATTGCATCGCTTAGGCAAAATGGCAGCATTTCAAAAAAAGAGGCCGAGAGACTGCTGATATTCTGCAACAACTCCGGCCCTTCGTTTATCATCGGCGCTGCAGGTGTCGGGGTTTTCAAGTCATCAGTGATAGGCTTATTCCTCTACGCCGTACATATTCTTGCCGCCGTATTGGGCGGTATCATGTTTGCACCGAACGGTGCTGAAAAATCCGCAGAGCCGCAAACGGTGCGCAGCTCGGCGAGCTTTGCGGCAGCGTTTACAGACGCCGTAAAGGCTTCGGTCACCGCATGCTTGTCTATATGCGGCTTTATCGTTGTGTTCTCGGTTCTGGCGGGAATACTCGAAAAGACAGGAGCCTTTGCGGCGGCAGCCAAAATGCTGTCTGCCGTATTCGGCATGGAGCTATTGTGGAGCAATGCGCTTTTTTGCGGAATATTGGAGCTTGGCAACGGCATCGGCGCAATGAGCGGCCTTAGCGCAAACCCCATTAACCTCGCTCTTGCGGCATTTATCCTCGGCTGGGGCGGCGTTTCCGTGCATTTTCAGACGCTTTCAGTCATCGGCGGCACGGATATAAAAACCGCCCGATATATCATCGGACGGTTTGTTATTGCTCTTATGGGCAGCGCACTTGCGCTGCTGGGAGCGGCTGTTTTGTTTTAAAAAACCAGTATGCCAACAACGGCTGAGGCGACTATGAATATTATCGGATGCAGGTTTTTCGTAGGCTTGAACCACCTTGTAAGCACCAGTAACACCGCAGCTAAAATTATTGCTTTGATGTTGAAAACATCGAGCAAATTGCCACTTTGCTTATAAAGTTCGACATTCAAAAGCGCAATTTGAACTACAAGCACGCCCGCTGCGGCGATAAGGCCGGTCGATGCCGGGCGCAGACCGTAGAACGCCGCTTCGACATACTTGTTTTTCCTAAAGCGGTCAAGCACTGCAACGATGAGTAAGACAATGATAATTCCCGGGGTGATAACACCGAGCGTTGCGGCAACGGAGCCCGGGATGCCCGCAGTCACATAGCCGGTGTAGGTCGCCATGTTTATGCCGATAGGGCCGGGCGTGGACTCGGACACGGCGAGCATGTCCGCTATCATGTCACAGGTGAACCAGCCGGTTCTGTCCGACATATCGTACAGAAACGGAAGCGTTGCCATGCCGCCGCCGACGGAGAACATGCCTATCTTAAAAAACTCCCACCAAAGGCGAAGAACAGTCATTTATTCTTCACCCCCAAGCAGCTTATCGCAATGCCGACAACTGCCGACACGACGACAAACAAAACGGGCGTTATGTCCGTAAACAGTGAACCGAGGGCAACGAGAAGGAAGATGGCAAAGCACTTCCAGTCGATGACGGAGCTTTTCCACAGCTTCATAACGGCGTTGAATATCAAAACGCAGACGCAGACACGGATGCCCGCAAAGGCGCTTTTGACAACCGGTGCTTCGGCAAAGCCGCTTAAAACAGCTGCAATTATCGTGATGATGATAAGCGCCGGACAAACCGTACCGAGGGCGGCGACGATGCCGCCGAGCGTGCCTTTTCGCTTTTGGCCTATGAATATCATGGTGTTTACCATGATGACACCGGGCAGGCACTGGCCGATGGCATAGTAGTCGAGTACCTCTTCCTCTGTGACCCATCTGCGTGTCTCGACGACCTCGCGCTGGAGTATCGGCAGCATGGCATAGCCGCCGCCGAAGGTCATGAGGCCGACTTTAAACGACGCTATGAAAATGTCAAGCAGCTGTCTCATCTTCTCAAGGTTTCGGCGTATTCAACATATTTGGCAACTTTTTCGTCACATTCTGCTCTGTTTTCGCCCTTTGCAAGGATATAGACCTTGACCTTGGGCTCCGTGCCGGAGGGGCGGACGATAAACGCCGTCTCGTCGGCAAGCTCGAAATACAGAACATTCGACCCCTTTATATCGGTCTGACCCATTACGCCGAGCTTGGGCACAATGAGATCGCCCGTGGAATAGTCACGGATGCAGAAAACCTCGGTACCGGAAATGCTCTTCGGCGGGTCGCTGCGGAGGTCTGCCATGAGATTTTTCATCTTCTCGATACCGTCAAGGCCGGGCATGACGAGGTTGAGAGTGCGCTCCTCGTAGTAACCGTACTTTTCATATAGGCTCTCCATCGCCTGCTTGAGGTTCATGCCCTTGGCAAGGTAATGCGCCGCCATCTCGGCGACCATCATCGATGCCGTCACGGCATCCTTATCACGGACATAGTCGCCCATCATGTAGCCGTAGCTCTCCTCATAGGCGAAAATGTACTTATAGGTGCCCGCCTTCTCCCACTCGGCGACACGCTCGGCCATGAACTTAAAGCCGGTGAAGGTGTCCTCAAAGTGAACGCCGTTGGTTTCGGCGACGACCTTTGCCATCTCGGTGGTGACGATGCTCTTGACAGCACCTGCATTTTCGGGCAGAGTGCCTGCTTCACGGCGGGCGTTGATGACATAGTCAAGCAGCAGAACGCCGAGCTGGTTGCCGGTGATGGAGGTGTAGCCCTCGCCGTCACGAACCATGACGCCGATGCGGTCCGAGTCGGGGTCAGTGCCGATTATAAGGTCGCTTCCGACCTTCTTTGCAAGGTCAACCGCAAGATAGAAGCCCTCAGGGTTCTCGGGGTTCGGGCTTTCGACCGTGGGGAAATTGCCGTCGAGCACCATCTGCTCGGGCACGGGGTAAAGCTGGGTCACGCCAAGGCGCTTTAGAGCTTCGGGAACGAGCCTGTAGCCAGCGCCGTGGAACGGAGTGTAGACGATCTTCAGCTTATCGGCAACGCTTGCCACAACATCCTTGTTGATAGCCTGTCCCAACACGCAGGCAAGGTATGCCTCGTCGGTCTCGGTGCCTATCATCTCGATCCTGCCATCGGCGACGGCCTCATCAAAGTCGCAGGTGACAAAGTCACGGAAAATATCTATCTTATTCATCTGCTCGGCTATTGCTGCGGCGTGCTGCGGCGGAAGCTGCGCACCGTCCGACCAATAGACCTTGTAGCCGTTATACTCCTTGGGGTTGTGGCTTGCGGTGATGTTAAGACCGGCGGTAGTGCCGTAATGACGCACGGCAAAGCTCAGCTCCGGCGTGGGGCGCAGAGCGTCAAAAATGCGCACATGGATACCGTTTGCCGCCATGATGCAGGCCGCCTCGTGTGCAAACAGCTCACTGTTATTGCGGCAGTCAAAGCAGATGGCGATGCCGTTGCGCATGGCCTCCGCTCCCTCGGCCTTGATAACATTGGCAAAGGCCTGAGTTGCGTGGCGGATGACATGGACATTCATCTGGTGCAGACCGAGCTTCATCGTGCCTCTTAATCCGGCTGTGCCAAACTCAAGCGGGGCGAAAAAGCGGCTTTCGATCTCCTTTTCATCGCCTGCGATGGATTTGAGCTCCTCCCACTCCTTCTGGCTGAGATTGGGGCTGTCGAGCCAAAGCTCGTATTCTTCCTTATAATTCCTCATATTCTGCGCTCCCTTCGGTTAAATTGACAGCGTCTTCATACATAGTTTTCGGGACATATATGTCAACACCCTGACCGCTCATTCCGATTATAAGTCTGCCGAAATCGCCGTCTGCCGGGTATTGTCTTACACAGGGGATATCGTAAGCGTTGAGGAGATTGACGATCATTTCGTCACGCATGTCAAAGCTCATGCAGTGGGTGAGAAAAACGGGCTCTATAAGATCGCCGTTTTCGTCCTTCGGCCAAGTCTCCAAGAGCTTGCCGGTTATCTTTCTGCCCCATTCAAGCTTCAAATTATCTTCCATATGATAACCTCGTTTTGTCATTTATGATAACGGGAGCCTTCGATAATTTTGAAGCTCCGGTATATCTGCTCTGTAAGCATGATCCTCGCAAGATGGTGCGGAAAGGTCATTTCGCTCATGCCGAGACGCATATCCGCTCGCTGCTTTACGCTCTCTGCCATGCCGAACGAGCCGCCGATGATAAAGCAGATCTTCCCTCTGCCGGATAGAGCAAGGGAATTTATCTTTTGTGCAAGCTCTTCGCTTTTAAGCTGCTTTGCGCCGACGCACATGGCGATGACATAGGCATCCTTGGGTATCGCCTTTTCGATATCGGCACTTTCACGCCCGAGCGCATTTTCTATCTCTTTATCCGAGGGCTTGTCGCCGAGTTTGGTCTCGTTAAGCTCAACGCACTCAAATTTGCAGTAGGCGGATAATCTGCGGGCATACTCGTTAAAGGCGTCGATATAAAACCTCTCACGCAGCTTGCCCACGCATATGAGCTTTATATTAAGCATTGTACGCTATCCCCCACGCTCACCGCAAGCATTTTATCCACCGGTGCAACATGAAGCCCGACATTTTCGCCGGCTAAACCGGCGCTCACGGTGTCATATGCCAGCTGCGGTGTGTTATTTTCACGACTAAGATGCCCCACTATTATATCCCATGCGCCGGATTTTGCAAGATGTAAGGCAAGTTTTGCGCAATCTTCATTGGATAAATGTCCGTTATCGGACAAAATGCGGCGTTTCAGGAAGTAAGGGTAAGGCCCGCTACGGAGCATTTCAATGTCATGATTGGCTTCGATGAGCGCCAAACGGGCGCCCTCAAGGCCGTAGACGAGCTCATCTGTTATGCTGCCGGTGTCGGTCGCAAAGCCAGCAACAGAGCTTCCCTCAAAGCGATAGCCAACGCTGAATTTCGAGTCGTGCGGCGTGCGGAAGGCCTTGACATCTATGCCGCCCATGCCGAACGCTTCGTTTACGGGTATGGCGATAAGCCGGGGTCTAAGCTCCGGCTTCGTTGCGGCGAGCACCTCGCAAAGCTCGGCGGGTGCGTATATACTTATATCATAGTGCTTTAAAAGCATGGAAAGTCCCGATATGTGATCGGAGTGCTCATGTGTAATGAGCACTCCGCATAAATCCTGCGGCGAAAGTCCAAGCTCTTTTAGGGCAGAAACAGTTCTGCGCATGGAAATCCCCGCATCTATAAGTATATTCGCTTCGCCATCGGATATAAGGCCGCAGTTACCTGTCGAGCCGCTGGCAAAAGTTACTATACGCATATTTTAACCTATTGCAATTACCTTTTCGTGAATTTCGGGTTCATCGGGAAAATCAACGATTGAGATGTCCGCACCCAAGGCACGGAGCTTGCCCACAAAGTTTTCATATCCCCTCTCGATAAAGTGGATGTCTTCAATTTCGGTAGTACCGCTTGCACACAGACCCGCAATGACCATTGCCGCCCCTGCTCTGAGGTCGCAGGCCATGACGGGCGCTCCCGTAAGCTTTGCGCTGCCCTCGAAAATAGCTATTCTGCCGTCGACCTGAATGTCGGCGCCCATCTTGCGCAGCTCGTTGACATACTTAAAGCGGTTGTCGTAGATGCCCTCGGTGATGACCGAGGTGCCGCTTGCCATGGACAAAAGTGCGCCCATCTGCGGCTGCATATCGGTCGGAAAGCCCGGATAAGGCAGGGTCTTGACATTTGCCTTGCGCAGATTGCCGTTGCCCTTTACGAGAACGGAATCCTCGTACTCGAGTACGATGGTGCCGGTCTCACGCAGCTTTGCCGAGATGCATTCAAGATGCTTGGGAATGACATTCTTGATGAGCACCTCGCCGCCGGTGGCCGCAGCAGCTACCATGTAGGTGCCTGCCTCGATCTGGTCGGGAATGATGGAATAGCTGCCGCCGTGGAGTCTGTCGACGCCGTTGACCTTTACAGTGTCAGTGCCTGCGCCTCTTATGTCGGCGCCCATGGAGTTGAGGAAGTTTGCAAGATCAACGATATGCGGCTCGCGGGCTGCGTTTTCTATGATAGTCCTGCCGGACGCAAGCGTTGCGGCAAGGATTATATTCATCGTTGCACCGACAGAGACCTTATCAAGGTAAATCTTTGCACCGTGCAGTCTGCCGTCGGGGGCTTCGGCGTAAACAAAACCGTTTTTGACCTCGATATCTGCGCCCAGAGCAGTCATGCCCTTGATATGCTGGTCTATCGGGCGAACACCGAAGTTGCAGCCGCCGGGCATGGTGGTCTTTGCACTACCGAAGCGGCTGAGCATTGCGCCTATGAGATAATACGATGCACGGATCTTGCGCATAAGATCAAACGGTGCGTCGGAAAATTTCACATTACGGCTGTCGATCTCAATGGTAGATTCATTTATAAGCTTGACCTCTGCGCCAAGATGGGTGAGGATGGTAAGCAGCATATCGGTGTCGCTTATCTGCGGCATATTTTCAATACGGCAGACACCGTCGACCATCAGCGCAGCCGGGATTATTGCAACCGCTGCGTTTTTTGCTCCGCTTATATCAACTTCGCCCTGAAGCGGCTTTCCGCCGTTAATCACATACTTTTCCATTTGGTACACCTTTCGTGTGATGCGCCCATTCGCATCGGCTTAGTATTATAGCATAGGGTATCGATGATGGCAATTAGTAATTGTAAACAAATCGTAACTATTTTCTTTGGTCAAGAAGACGCTTTGCCTTGAGCACGGCAATGGCGGTCTTGCCGTCGTCTATCTTGCCGGACATGACCATGTCGACAAGCTCGTCGATATGGTGCTTCTCGACGCTCAAAAACTCTCCCTCATCGGGGTGGCTTTTGCCGGCATGAAGTCCCTGCGCAAGATAGATATGCAAAACCTCGGTGGAAAAGCCCGGAGAAGTGCAGCTCGGTCCGAGATAAGTAAGCTCATCTGCCGAAAAGCCCGTCTCCTCGGACAGCTCTCTTATCGCACACTCACGGTGATCCTCGCCCTTTTCGAGCTTGCCTGCCGGTGCTTCTAGCATCAGCTTGCCGATGGGATAGCGAAACTGGCGGACACAGTAGCAAAAGCCGTCGTTGTCAATAGGCAGTATCGTAACACCGCCGGGATGCTCAACGACCTCACGCTTGACTACGCTTCCGTCGCACAGCTCGGCATGGTCAAGCGTAACATTTACTATCACGCCGCTGTACTTAAGCTCACTATCTATTTTCCTCTCAGACAAGTCCATAATACCCTCGGTAAAAAATAATTATCACTTTACATAATGCGAATCTAGTATAGCATCATTGTTTCAGCTTTACCATAATTTTTGTATGGAAATGTGAACTTTTTTCGTTAAAATCAAGATTGTAAACGAATTTTTTCGGAGCGTTATTTGCTTTGACTTTAATTCGCAACTATTATGTAATCTTTTAAAAATACGGAGAATGATATTATGTTATCCGAAATCGCAAACAAAGAAGCTCTCGCACTGATACTCGACGGCGAGAGCTTCACAAATGATGAACTGTGCGCAAGGATAAGATCGGCGCTCCCGACCGAGAAGTGCCGCAGCCTTGACGCAGACGTTTATACATATGATGGCAAAACTTTGATCCTTGCCTACCCCACTCCCCCGCTCCGGCAGCGAGTTAAAGAGCCTGCGCTGAGGCTTAAGCGAAGATAAAGCATCACCGCCTGTAAAAATGCAGACGGTGAAATTTGTTATTTAATTTTTTATCCTCAATGTGCCGTCCAAAAGTCCGAGCGTCATCCAGTAAAACGGTGCGGTCAAAAACATACTGATGCCGAAGAACGCCTGTATGCAATAACACAGCACCGCAGCTCCGCAGGCGGCGGCAGCAGGTGCGGCATTGCCCCGCTTTATCCACTTTGCAGCCGCAAGTACGAGCGCTGCAAGATATGCAAGCAGCGCAAATATGCCTTGGTGGAACAGGATATTCAGATACTCGTTGTGCGCCGTGTCTATCTCGGCGACGAGCTCAACGCCCTTGTCGGGGTCATAGCGGGTGAATGCCTCGAGCTGAGCATGGCTCATGGTGTCCGGTCCTGTGCCGAACCAAAGATTATCGGGTATTTTCTCAAGGACGCATTTCCAAATGTGTATTCTGCCCGAGCCGAAGGTGTCGCTGACATTGCCGTGCAGAAGCTCGTGCGCCTCGTGCAGCATCCCGCCGCCGATATCGGCAACGTAGAGAAATACAAGTGCGAGAACGAAAACGACAAGTATCGCGATCGCAATGATCTTTCTCGCTTTTGCCGATACGGGCAGGACGATTGGCAATGAGAGCACCGCTCCGCCGAATACGCCGACGAGACCTGCCATGACGGACATTTTTAATAGTACGAAAAGCGCAGCCGCCGTCGGGATAAGGAGCGCAAAGCGCCATTTGCCCTTCATGCGCACCACTGCGACCCACAGCAGAGTTATCGCAACGCAAAGAAAGCCCGCAACGAGATCGGTATTACCGATTGTGCCGAGATATGCGCCGGAATAGTCAACGCCCGCTCCGAAGTAGCTAAGATCGCCCGGGTACAGGCCGAAGGGGTTGCCGCCGTATAGCTGAATGATGCTTATAACGCTGAAGCACAGCACCGAAGCACCGAGAAGATACGCCATCCAAGGCTTTACCTTGACGAAGCTCGACATGAACACGGCCGTCAGCACATATATGGCTATGGTGCGCACCCCCTCATAGCGGGATGCGCCGACCCAAGTCTCGCTCCTATACGGCGAAATGAGCGCCGACACGACCGTCAGCAGCAGGAATATCAGCAGCAGGCGCTGCACCCATGTGCTTTCCCTTATATACGCCTTAAGCTCCTGCTTTGAAATGACCTCGGTCGCAAGGCTTGCCGGTATCAATATGAGCATCAGAATAACATAGCCGCCGCATATTATGTTGAACACCGTGAGCTTTGCTTCGGTGATACCGCCGTAGCCCGATGAGTTGAACCAAAACAGGAACACCGTCAGCATGAGCACTATAAACACATAACTCAGCTTTGTAAAAACGCTCTCCTTGCTTTTCTTTTGCTTCATTACGCACCTCTAAAACTGTCTTGTAAACAGTTTAGATAATCAAGCCCAAAAAGTCAATGAATTTGAAAATTTTCCGTTTAAATTGCTCGATTGAATAAAATGTCGTGCGGTGGTATAATCGGTACAATTTTGGGAGGCGCTTATGCAGCTTGCTATTGCTTTTTTATTTTTCATAATATGTGTCGCCGTGTCGCTGATCCTTGACATATCCATGCTCGCTCCCCTGCTTGTCGGCTTTGCGCTGTTTACCGCACTCGCAGTCAAGAATGGGTTTGCGCTCAAAACCGTGCTCAAGATGGCTGTAGGAAGCCTAAAGGAGTCGTTTATAGTCGTAGGTATACTTTTGCTCATCGGCTGCCTTACGGGACTCTGGCGCTCAAGCGGCACGGTTGCTTATTTTGTCACGCTCGGTATCTCGGTCATGCCGCCGTCGTTTTTCCTGCTGGCGGCGTTTCTTCTTTCCGCTGCTATGTCCTTTGCCATCGGCACGAGCTTCGGCGTTACCGCAACGGCGGGAGTTATCATCATGAGCATCGCCCACGCAGGCGGCATTTCCCCGATACCCGTTGCAGGTGCCGTGCTGTCGGGCGTTTATGTCGGCGACCGTGGCTCACCTGCTTCATCGGCCGCAAATTTAGTTGCTGCCGTCACGGGTACGGATGTAGAAAAGAATATAAAGATCATGCTCAAAAGCGGTGCTGTGCCGTTTTTGCTGTGCTGTGTGATCTACGGCGTGTTATCGGTGTTCTATCCCATGCAAAGCACCGATTCGCAGGTGCTCTTGCAGCTCGGCGAGGAGTTCAAACTTTCGTGGCTGTGCCTTATCCCCGCAATTTTGATGATAGTTCTGCCGTTTTGCAAGGTCAAGGTCAAATGGGCGATGGCGATAGACATCGTTGTGTCGTTCGTGCTTGCCATGATCACGCAGGGCGCCGGATTTGCAGATTGCTTCAAAACCATGCTGCTCGGCTTTGAACCGCAAAACACCGCTCTTTCCACGATGCTCTCGGGCGGCGGTATGCGCTCGATGCTCGAGGTGTGCGGCATTTTGCTGCTCTCCGGCACATACGGCGGCATTTTCCACGGCACGGGTATGCTTGACAGTCTTTCGGAGAAGCTTATAATATTAAAAAGTAAGGTCGGACGCTTCCCAGTCATGGTGCTTCTCTCGTTTGCGGTCAGCATAGTTTTCTGCAATCAGACGATAGGCGTTATCATGCTTAGCCAGCTATCCGAGGGCTTGTACGGCACGGAAGATGCCGAGCGATACAGCAAGATGATAGACATCGAAAACTCGGTCATCGTCATTGCGGGGCTCGTCCCGTGGTGCATCGCCTGCTCGGTGCCGCTTGCGATGATGAATGTCGGCGCTGCGGCCGTTCCCATGGCGTTCTACCTTTGGCTTATCCCGCTGTACACCGCCATTGCTTATAAAAGAAACAAAAAATCAATTACGGAGGTATAAAGATGAAGGTTTTGATTATCAACGGAAGCCCCAGAGCTCACGGTAACACTGCCGCTGCCCTCAATGAGATGAAGAAGATCTTTACCGCCGAGGGTGTTGAATTTGAGGAAGTGCATGTAGGCCAGCTTGAGCTGCACAGCTGCATATCCTGCGGAAGCTGCTCCAAAACCGGCAAATGTGTCTTTGACGATGAGGTCAACAAGACTGCTTCCAAGCTTGCGGAATGTGACGGCGTGGTCATCGGAAGCCCCGTGCACTTTGCGCAGGCACCCGGTGCGCTCACCTCGTTCGTGTCTCGCCTTTTTTACAGCACATGGGCGGTGGACAAGACCATGAAGGTCGGTGCCGTCGTGGTCAGCGCAAGGCGCTCGGGTACGACCGCCACATTTGACGAGCTCAACAAGTTCTTTACCATCTCTCAGATGCCAGTTGTCTCGGGCAGGTACTGGAACAATGTCTACGGCAGGAAGCCCGGAGAGTCGGTGCAGGACGCAGAGGGCATGCAGAACGCACGCTATGTAGCACGAAATATGGTGTTCCTGATGAAGAGCATTGCCCTCGGCAAGGAGCAGTTCGGCCTGCCCGAGAAAGAAACAACCGTGTTCACAAACTTCATAAGATAAAAAAGTCCGGAGGAGCGTCATTGCTCCTCCGGATATTTTAATACGCAAAAATCGCTTTCGTTTTATCCCAAATCAATATCTCTTTCCTTGAATAATTGCTCTATCGGCACATCCAAAACCTTTGAAAGCCCATACAATTCAATATCAGTGACCGTTCTTTGCTTATCCTCAATTCTTGATATAGAACCTCGGCAAATGTAAATAGCCAGTGTTTCCAGCTTATTCGATAATGTCTGCTGGCTCATTCCCCGTGCAATTCTCATTTCCCTGACCTTATCCCCGATAAGGTTCATTTCGTTTCCCTCGATTATTCTAGCCATAACACACCCTCCTTTGTCTTGACACAGGACAATTGTCATGTTAGTATAATTGTCAGAAATGCTTGTCCTATAACAGGACAAAGCAAAAGAAAAGAGGGATATTTTTGAGGAAACTGATCTTGGCCTTTATGGCAGCGGTATTATGCTTGACGCTATGCGCTTGCGGCGGTGGTACAGGCACTCCCAAGTCGGATGCAGATAGTGAACTTGCGTTGGAAAAGCAAATCACAGTCGAAGGTTATGCAGACTTTACGCTATTAAAAATCATGACGACCGACGAAATTACAGCGGCCATTGACGGCAACTGGGCTTATGAAAGCCCCAGCGGCCACAAATATATCGATGTCATAATCGATTTTACAAACAACAGCTCCAAAGCTATCGACAGCAACAAGGCTGTTGCAGCGTCGGCAAAAAGCTACAGCGGAATTGAATACTCCGACTGCCTTTATGTCATTGAAACCGACAGCGGTGATTTAAACACATATGACAGCATCTCTCCCCTATCAACAGCGAGACTTCACTGCGCCATCTCCGTACCCGATAGTGAGACCAACTTCACCCTAAAGCTGAAAGTCAAGGGCAATGAATACAGCTGCAGCTATTCCATCGGCAGTGTCGCAAGCTCTGCTAAAGAGATAAAAGTCGGCGACACGGTTGGCAAGGACAATTACGCAACCATGTTGTTTAATGGCGTTGAGTATACAGATGACCTGCTCCCTCCCAACACAAGCGGGCATTATTGGCACTACGAAGTTGAGAATACTTCAAACACATACCTCGTGGTTAAGCTGGACATCACGAATTATATGAATACCAGCAAGAACTGTGATAAGTTTGTCGGTATCAATGCGTTGTACATGGACAAGTATTCATATTCGGGTTTTGTCGTTGTGGAAAGAGAAGATAAACAAGGCTTCCGCAATTATGAAAGCATTTCCCCGCTTTCGACCCGTCATTTCTACTACTTGATAGAGGTGCCGAAAACTCTTGTCGAAAAGGACTATACGCTGACTTTCTCATTTAACGGGCAGGAATACACCTACTCCGGTAAATGATGTGCAAAAAAAGCCGTCTCGGGTCTACTCCGAGACGGCGTTTTTAACTTTAGACGACTATTATTTCCCGTTGTGCTTTTCAATGGCATCGGTCATGCGGTCAAGACCGGTTTTTATTATCGAGCGGGGCATTGCGAGGTTAAGGCGGATATATCCGGCTGCATTGCCGACAAATAGCGAGTTGCCGCCCTCGAGCAGCACACCGGCTTTGTTTGCAAAGAAGTCCGGCATATCCTCAACATCCGGCAGGCACTTGCTCATATCGACCCACGCAAGATAGGTCGCCTCGGGGATATACATCACCGCATCGGGCAACTTCTCGGCAAGGTACTGCTTTACAAAGGCAAAGTTTGCGTCGAGATATTTCTTGAGCTCCTCGTGCCATGCTCCGCCGACCTCGTATGCCGCCTTTGCCGCCGTGAGCGACATGGGGTTTACCATGCCGAACAGCTTATCTCTGTCCTTGAAGCGCTCACGCAGAGCAGCGTCACGGATGATGATATTTGAAAACGCAAGGCCGGCCATGTTGAAGGTCTTTGTCGGCGCCATGCAGGTGATGAGCTTGGGATAATCGGTCATGACCTTTGCCATCGGGATATGTCGGTTGCCGCAGCGGATAAGGTCGCAGTGTATCTCATCGGACACGACCCAAAGATTGTACTTCTGAATAATACCGGCTGCCTTTTTCAGCTCCTGCTCCGTCCACATTCTGCCGCTGGGGTTCTGCGGATTACACCAGAAAACGAGCTTGCAGGACGGGTCGGCGCACTTTTTTTCAAAATCGTCAAAGTCGGCCTCAAACGTGCCGTCGGCCTTTTTGAGCATGGGAGAGGTCAGAATACCGACACCGGCGTACTCGGCGGCGTGAGCAAAGTATCCGTATGCGGGGGTATTCACGAGTACCTTCTCATCCTTGGTGCACAGTGTCTCGGTAAGCTGATAAAGTGCCGGAATTATGCCGGGTGAAACGCAAAGCTGCTCCTGCGGGAAGCTCCAGTCGTAGTGGTCAGCGCACCACTTGGAAAACGCCTCGTAATACTCGCTGTCGTAAAGGCCGGTGTAGCCAAAAATGCGGCGGTCGATGCGGCTGCGCAGTGCGTCGAGTATCTCGGGAGCAACGCCGAACTCCATGTCGGCGACCCACATGCGCACAAATTCCTCGTCCTTATACGGAAACACCTTTTCGGGGCCTGCGTGGAAAATGTAGCCCCTGAAGCCGTCGGTATTGAGCGCATTTGTATGACGGCGGTCAATTATCTCGTCAAAGTTGTAGTTCATTTCAAACTCCTTTCAGTTTTAGCGGTGGTCGCACTTTTGGCACTGTATCATGGGGCTGTCGCCCTCATCCTTGTAGAAAACGCCCGCCCAGCGACAGATGCTCTGCAATATAGGCACGACAGACAGTCCCTTTTCGGTCAGCGAGTATTCCACCCTCGGCGGTATCTCGTCATACGAGCGCCGTTCAACGATATCGTTTGCAATAAGGCTCTTAAGCGTCGATGCAAGCACCGCATCGGTGATATTGCCCATCTCTCGTCGAAGCTGGCTGTACCGCAGTGTTCCGAGCGTTGCAAGCACGCAAATTATTCGAGAGTTCCATTTGCCGCCGAACAGCTCCATGCCGTATTCCAAGGGGCAGCGGATGTCTCTTTCAAGCTTTCTCTGATACAAAGCGTACCTCCGTTTTCTCTATTATAGCGAGTAATACCCTCCACCGCAAGTAACTATTAAAATTATTAGTGGACGCAATGTGCGTCCACTAATAATTTTACAGCTCTTTCTTGTTGTCTGCGCCCGGGGTGGTCACGATGACCTTTTCGGGTGTGATAACGAGAGCACCCTTTGCTGTTGCAGCGCCGTCAAACATCTTTTCGACCATGGCCTTAAAGGTGCTCACGACTTCGCCCTCGGTCACATACTCTGCCCTGCCCTTGACCTGATAGCCCTCAAGGCTCTGCGGGTCGTAAACGGAAATTGCGATCTTGCCATCGTTTGCGGCAATGTTCTTGAGCGTTGTCTCAAGGAACACATCGCCGACAACGAGCTTACCGTCGGGCGTTACATCCTTGAAAGCAACGGGGACTACATTCGGCTCACCGTTTGCGCAGGTGGCAAGATCCCACATACCGTTCTTGAGAAGCTTTACAACATTCTCGTTCAGCATAGCTTTTCCTCCTTGTATTTGAGGCTTTTGCCTCGCTTTATGTGCTCATTATAAGCGACATATAAAAGGCAGAAAAGATATTGGTTGATTTATTAGCTGCTAATAAATTTCATAGTGACGCACTATTGCTTTGCCCAGCCGGCGTACAGTGTTACCGTTACGGGCGCTGACCAATCCGTCTCGCCGTTGGCGTTTACGGCAAAAAACGATGTCGCAGGGATGATTTTAATGGGGTCTCCGCTGCACTCTGCATCAGCAAACCAGCCGATGAAGGTATATCCGTCGCGCTGCGGAGTGCCGTACGTCGCAGGATATGTATTCGTGCCGGACATGAGCGGACCGCAGGTGTTGACGGTTTTTGACTGATCGCCGTCTATAGCTCCGCCGTTTGCGTCCAAGGTCAGCATGAAGCGCATTCCGTTATCGGTCACGGCTCTCCACACTGCATTGACGGTTATGCGAATATCGCCGTTTTCGTCGGGTGTGCGGCTGCGTATATCATCGATGTCGATGCTGCCGTCCGTTACAGGCACGGGGTCTCCCCTGCCGCTCATTACCCAGCAGACGAATTCATACCCGTCAACTTGCACCGGCTGCGGCAGCTCGATAGTCGCACCGTTGGCAAGGTCTGCAACTGATATGCTGCCCTCGGCAAGCACCAGCGGCATATAGTTTTCGTCAAAGCTGCAATTGTTGACGGTATAATACACCGTGCCGTCGGTCATCGGAGTTATGATGCTGTCCGTGACGGCAGGCTGCGGCGGCTGTAAATTATCGGGCGCAGGCTGCGTTTTGCTCTCGGAGGGCAAAATGAGCATCGTAACAAACAGCATTGCCGCAACAGCGAGGCAAGCTTTTTTCCGCCATCGCCGCTTTTTCGACGGCGGCGCATCAGGCGCTCGGGTATTCTGCCCGAACTCATCCGGCAGCGGCGTGAACTCCGTCGCAGAGCCGAATTCCAGATCGTCCTTTTTCATGCTCACACCGTATGGACATCAAGCCTGCTGTACGGGCACTCGATGCCGAGCTTTTTGAAGCCAAGCAGCAGCTCACGGTTTAACAGCCTTCCGGCGGAGAATATGTTCTTTTCGTCTACCTCGACCACAAATCGCAGCAATATGCCGGATGCTTCAAGTGCCTGCACGCCGAGATACTCGGGCAGGCCCTTGAGAGTCTCGGAGTTATTATCATATATCTGCCGCATGAGCGCAGGCAGCTTCTTTTCAAGCTCGGCGAGGTCGGTCTCATAGGGTATGCTGATATCCCCGACCGCACGGGAGGAGTTGTCAGAGCGGTTAAGGATATTCTTCATCTCGGAGTTGTTGATAATTTTGACATTATCGCCCGAGTCGGTTATGCAGGTCGTCCTGATGCCGATGGAGGTCACCTTGCCCCTAAAACCGTTTACCTCCACGATATCGCCGACATTATACTGATTTTCAAGCAGCATGAATGTGCCGGTCACGATATCGGCAATGAGGCTCTCGGCGCTGAAGCCGACTATCAACGCCAAAACGCCTACGCTGGCGATAATAGTCGTAATATTCACCCCGATTATCGTAAGTCCCCAGCACAGTATCACGATGAACGCAATGTATTTGACAAGGCTGTTTGTGAGAGATATCAGCGAACCCGCCCTATGGCTTTTCGGCTTAAAAAGGCCAAGGATAAGCGTGATAAGGTTTTTCACAAGCAAAACGCCGAAGATCATCAGCGCAAGCCTTGCGATTGCGGCCATATCAACGACCACATTCGTTTTAAGCTTCGTCACATCGATAGCCTTGGTCGAGACACACAACACTGCAACAGCCACCAACAAGGCCGCATAAACGACCGTCCTCACGATATTGCGCTTTGAACCGTTCTCACCCATAATGACACCTCCGTCAATCGTTTGAATTTGTTTATACAATTCGATTATAAAACTTAGAACGGCAATGTACAACAAAAAAGTCGATAATTCTATAAGATTATTCATTATTCATCAGTGAAGCGGCTTCATCGTAAATTGTTCGTAGAAAAATTCTGTTCAAGTGAAGAATTAAAAATCGGCAAGCATCTTTCGATACTTGCCGATTTTTGGTGGAGATGAGGGGAGTTGAACCCCTGTCCGAAAACGCTTTAACAGAAACTTCTCCGAGCGCAGGCGGTCATTTACATTCCCTTACCCCTGCGCAGGCCGACATGCTCAAGGGCTTGGTAGCTTCATTGTGCATGGTGCGCTCAAAGCTTTGCGCACTCATGTTCACCACTAATCGACGCCCTGTCCCCGGCCGTGGTCCTCCGAGGCAGAACGCTCGCTAATTAAGCAGCGAGAAGAACAGTGTTATTGTTGTTCTTTAATTTATAAGGTGCCCATTTTAAAGATGGTAGGCGCATCTGCTCGCTATTCCTGCCTCCACATCCCCGTCGAAACCGGTACATCCCCATTTCAATTCGTGTTAAGGCTGGTGGTAGTCGTTATTGCGGCAGCTCGACCGGTAACATTGTACCGGTCTAAACTGCCACGCACTTAATTAGTGCGGTGCTGATTTTGCGGCAGCCCGACCGGTAACAGTTTACCGTTCGGAGTGCGGCGATCAACGAATTAGTGCGGTGCATGTGTGCGGCTAAAGCCGCACACAAATAACATTTTACGCCTTTACGGGTTCGGGATAATCAACGCCGAAGGTGTCAACAGTCACCTTCTTCATTGCCTGTCTGTGGATGGGCTTGTCGTTGCGGCCGGTCATGCAATTTGCGATCTTGTCGACATTCTCCATGCCCTCGATGACCTTGCCGAAGGCTGCATACTGGCCGTCAAGGTGCGGTGCATCCTCATGCATGATAAAAAACTGGCTGCCTGCGGAGTTGGGTGCCATGGAACGTGCCATGGACAGAACGCCTCTGGTGTGCTTGAGGTCGTTTTGCACACCGTTCATTCTGAACTCACCCTTGATGCTGTAGCCAGGGCCGCCGATGCCGATACCCTGAGGGTCGCCGCCCTGGATCATGAAGCCTCTGATGACACGGTGGAAAATAACGCCGTCATAGAACTTGTTCTTTACGAGTGAAATGAAATTATTTACGGTATTGGGAGCTACCTCGGGGTACAGCTCGGCCTTGATGATATCGCCGTTTTCCATTTCGATGGTCACGATAGGATTACTCATTAGTTTCTCTCCTTCATTGTTCTTTCAATGTCTCGCATCGCTTCACGCTTAGCGTCGTCATTGCGCTTATCATAAAGCTTTTTGCCCTTGCACAGCCCGAGCTCGACCTTTGCCCTGCTGTCCTTAAAATACATTGACAGCGGTATGAGCGCAACGCCGTCCTGCATGATGCGGGCGTTGAGTTTAATTATCTCACGCTTGTGCATGAGAAGTCTGCGGGGTCTTACAGGGTCTTTGTTGAAAATGTTGCCCTTTTCATAGGGACTTATGTGCAGCGAACGGATAAAGATCTCGCCGTTTTTAATCGTGCAGTACGAGTCCTTCATATTGACCGTACCCGCTCTGAGCGACTTGACCTCCGTACCGGCAAGCTCTATGCCCGCTTCAAAGCGCTCGAGCACAAAATAATCGTGAAACGCCTTGCGGTTCGCCGCTATCTGCTTTACACCCGTCTGCTTCGGCATAAGCTCACCTCCCTTTCGCACCATGATTATAGCATACTATTGCAAATAATAAAAGAATATTGTGTAAAATCAGTCCTTATTAAACTCACGAAGTATTAGGCCTTCGTTTTTGTTCAGCGCCCAGTTGACGCACCACTCGGAGGTGAACAGCAGAAGGTTATTGCCCCTGAAGTCCTGCACCCACTTGGTGTCGCTCGTGAGGTTGAGGTCATTGGGGTTTAAGCCCTCGTTATCTATCCAACGGACGACCTCGAACGGCAGGCTGCGGCGGCGGACATCGACGCCGTACTCGTTTTTGAGCCTGTACTCCAGAACCTCTAATTGCAGAACACCGACAACTCCGACGATTATCTCCTCAACGCCTGTATACGGCTCGTGGAATATCTGAATCGCACCCTCCTGCGCTATCTGCATGATGCCCTTTTCAAACTGCTTGCGCTTCATGGTGTCGATACGCTCAACGGCGGCGAATATCTCGGGCGCAAAGGTCGGGATGCCCTCAAACTCCACCTTCATGGTCTTGTCGCAGATGGTGTCGCCGATTGAGAATATGCCCGGGTCGAACACGCCGATGATATCACCGGCATAGGCCTCGTTTATGATGGCACGCTCGGAGGCCATGAGCTGCTGCGGCTGGGCAAGTCTTATCGCCTTGCCGCCCTGCACATGGTAATACTCCTTGTCACGCTCAAACTTGCCCGAACAGATGCGCATAAATGCGATCCTATCACGGTGAGCCTTGTTCATGTTCGCCTGGATCTTGAACACGAAGGCAGAGAATTTCTCGTTAAATGGGTCAACTATCTCGTCGCCCGCTATTCTCGGCAGCGGCGGCATGGTCATTTTAAGGAAGCTTTCCAAAAACGGCTCAATGCCGAAGTTATTAAGAGCCGAGCCGAAGAACACGGGGCTGAGCTTGCCACGACGCACCTGCTCGATATCAAACTCATAGCCTGCGCCATCAAGAAGCTCAATATCGTCCGAGAGCGTCTCTCGAAGTTTGGGTCCGATGAGTTCATCAAGCTTTTCCGTCTCATCAAGCGTACACTCTATCGCCTTTATCTTGTTCTGACCACGGTGGAACTCGTTGAATGCGAGTATCTCACGCTTTTCACGGTCGTAAACGCCCTTGAAGTCGATGCCGCAGCCGATAGGCCAGTTCATCGGATAGGTGCCGATGCCGAACTCGTTTTCCAGCTCCTCCATGAGATCATAGGGACTGCGAGCCTCACGGTCGAGCTTATTTATAAATGTAAAGATAGGAATATTGCGCATTGCACATATCTTGAAAAGCTTTCTCGTCTGCGGCTCAATGCCCTTTGCGGCATCGATGACCATGACTGCCGAGTCTGCCGCCATAAGGGTACGGTAGGTGTCCTCGGAAAAGTCCTGGTGACCGGGGGTGTCGAGAATATTGATGCAATAACCCTCGTACTCAAACTGCATGACCGACGAGCTTATGGATATACCGCGCTGCTTTTCAAGCTCCATCCAGTCTGACACGGCATGCCTTGCGGTGGCCTTGCCCTTGACTGAGCCCGCAAGCTGTATCGCTCCGCCGTAGAGCAGGAGCTTTTCGGTTAGCGTTGTTTTACCGGCGTCGGGGTGCGAGATTATCGCAAATGTACGGCGACGCTCGATCTGCTTTTGGATCTCTGACATATATGCTTCTCTCCGTAATCAATTTCACAAATTGGTATGTTATCATAATAATGCCCGAAAATCAAAGATTTTTTCGCAAAAATCGGGCTTTTATTGACAATTGATATGTGTTATGCTGTATACAACATAAAAAAGGGGTTATTTGATATGAATTTTGCGATCGATCCTTTTGCGCCGTTTGAGTTTTGCGGCGTTAAAATGCCCTGCCGCATCGTGCGCTCGGCGACGCATGAGGGCATGGCGGACGAAAACGGCGTACCGACCGAGAAGCTTGGCCGGCTCTACGAGCGTCTTGCCAAAGGCGGTGTGGGGCTCATAATCACGGGATACATGGGCATTTCCCAACAGGGCAAGTGCCCGCTATATAACATGACGATGATAAACTCCGACGAGCTTATCCCCGCTTGGCGTGAGATCACCGACCGTGTCCATACACACGGAACGCCCATTTTTGCGCAGATAGCGCACTCGGGCAGGCAGACGAGGAAAAAGGTCACCGGCGAGAGGACGGTCGCACCGTCACGCATCCGTGATCTTCTCTACTGGGAGGATGCACCGCACAAGCTGCGTGACAAGGAAATACATAAGATCACCGACGATTTTGCCGAGGCGGCGCTTCGGGCGAAGAAGGCGGGCTTTGACGGCGTGCAGCTGCACTGTGCGCACGGTTATCTGCTGCACGAATTTTTGTCACCGCACACGAACAAGCGCCGTGACAAATGGGGCGGCAGCGTGGAAAACCGCTTCCGCATGGTCGGCGAGATAGTCGAGAAAACACGCAGGCTCTGCGGCGACTTCACGATAATCGTAAAGCTCAGTGCGTCCGAGCGAAACTGCGACGGACTCAAGCCCGAGATGGCGGTCGAGACGGCAAAGCTCATGGAAAAGTGCGGCGTTGACGGCATTGAGGTCTCCTGCGGCAGGGCAAGCGAGGGCTTTAACATGTCAAGAGGCGGCTTCCCCTACCCGATCATGTGTGAGGACAACTTCCGCTTTGAGATGCTGCCGAAGGCGACTTGGCCGCTGCTTAAGCCCTTCATGAAGCTCATGTTCAAGAGCCCGCAGCCGCTTTTTAACTATAATGTTGACGCTGCCGGTATGATAAAGGACGCAGTGAACATCCCCGTGATGGTCTGCGGCGGCATCCGCACAACGGTGGATATCGCACAGATTTTAAGCAGCGGCAAGGCAGACCTCGTTTCCTTGTCAAGGCCGTTTATCTTAGAGCCGAATCTCGTTAACCAGCTCAAGGGCGGCGAGCAGACGGCGGCACGGTGCATAAACTGCAACTTCTGCCTCATGGGCGCAGAGCGCAGGACGCTGCGCTGCTACCACGGCAAGCTGCCGGAAAATAAATAAGCGTTAAAAACTGACGGTAGCGATACCGTCAGTTTTTATCGTGGCTGAAAAGTGTCAACTTGTTTGAACGCAGATATACTGTACTCTACCCTTTTTTCATTTGACAACAAAAATTTTTTTGGGGGGGCGCAGTCTGACTTTTCCGATTTGCTCCCCCTTCGACTTGCATTTTTAACCATCCTTTTTAACGATAAACTTTTTGAGTGTGTTTATTATATGTTCTGCCTAATTTCGCACATTAAGAGGTTAGCCTCAAAGGGCTCCATGCCGAGATACGATTCACATGGAACAATTTTATCAAATTCTCTAAGTATATTAATGGCTGTTTCATAATACCCGTTAATATCCATGTCGATTGAAGTTTTGCACTTCCTCATCTTTTTGTAGAGCGCATAAACTTTATCAAAATCATCCTTTGAAAGTGTTCGATTTGCATCAGGAAGATTTATTATCATGTTTGTAATAGACGAGACCGAAATGGATGCTCTGCCACCATTTTTTATTTGTTCAACTTTTTTTATTGCACTAATATCTGATATTAACCCCATTGAGTTCTATTCCTCCTTTAAAAAGTCAACTTTGAATCAACGCCGCATAATCTTATATTTGGAGCATCTGGGTTTTGCTTTATTATTGCCATTAAAATTGCAATATCATTACTGAAATGTAATTTTACTCTGAAAGAGATCCGTTAAAGTCATTGTCTAAATGTCAATGATTCCGTATGTTGGAAGGTCGATTCAGTGACGCAGTACAAGATGATATGGTGCCATTTTTTCATCGAAAGATTGTTCTTGCGTAATTAATTCCGTCAGTTTTCCTGATCGTATATGACGCTGACTATCTTTGTCGGCGTGGGGTCTGCCGCATGGCGCTTTTTACTGACGATAACGGCGATGACAACGCCGACGACTGCGCCGATAAAGGCCGCCAAAATGCACATACCCTCGGTGAGAGACAGCACTGCGCCGATGCCGTAGCCGACAAAGAGCAGAATGATCGGCAGGATGTATATCGCAAGTGCACCCTTAACAACGCCGCCGGTCGGCGTTTCTATCATGACATGCTGGCCACGATGCGCATCGATGGGGTTCTGGACGACCGATTTCATGAGATTATCGTATTTGCAGCCGTCACATTCGCTGCAGTCGCCGCCGCAGATACCGAGTCTCTCGACAACGACCTCGGCAAGTCCGTCGTCCCTTATCTTCGTGATTATCGCTTCCTGAAGCATTTGACCTTCCCCGTTTCGCTTTTTTTCTTATTATACACGCTCATTCGCCTTGCCGCAAGCCCCCGAGTATGCTACAATGATGCTGAACATACAATTGGAGGTCGGTCACCATGCCAAGTGTTCTCAATCTAAAAAAATCTAACTGCAAAAACTGTCACAGATGTATAAGAAAATGTCCGGTCAAATCCATCCGTTTCTCCGGTCATCAGGCGCATATCATAAGCGACCAGTGCATCCTCTGCGGTCAATGCTTCGTCGTGTGTCCGCAGGAGGCAAAGGAGATAGTCGACGACAGGGGCACGGTGCGTGCGCTCATCGACAGCGGTGCGCCAGTTATTGCAAGCGTTTCGCCGTCATTCTTCGCCGTGTGGGATAACTGCGGCATAAACTCCGTGCGAAAAGCCCTTAAGGCTCTCGGCTTTGCCGATGCCGAGGAGGCTGCCATCGGCGCAACGATAGTCAAGCGTGAGTACGAGCGGCAGATAAGAGAGGGCACGCAGGATATCATCATATCCTCGGCCTGTCACTCGGTGAACCTGCTTGTGGAAAAGCACTTCCCCGAGCTTCGCAAATTCCTCGCCCCCACCGTGTCGCCGATGGTTGCGCACGCAATGGACATCAAGCGCCGCATACCCGAGGCCAAGGTCGTATTTATAGGCCCATGCGTTGCAAAGAAGGACGAATATGCCGGCACCTGCGTTGACGCTGTTCTGACCTTTGAAGAGCTTGACCAAATGCGTCATGCGAAGGGCATTGAGATAGAACCCGAGTTCGGCGAGAGCTTCAAGGGCAAGGCAACAGGCTTTTCCGTTGCAGGCGGCATAACAAACAGCATGGATTTGCCGGACACCGGCTATTTTACCATAACAGTCGACGGCACAAAAAACTGCCTGAACGCCCTGCGTGACATCAGAAGCGGCAAAATCGACAAGTGCTTTGTCGAAATGTCCGCCTGCGCAGGCGGCTGCATCGACGGGCCTATCATGGAAAAATACATAAACTCGCCCGTGCGCCACATCTGCTCGGTTCTCAAGCATGTCGGCAAGGAGGACTTTCCCGTTGAGCAGCCCAGTCCCGAAAGCCTGCACAAGGAGCACATCGGCACACCGCTGAACCTGCCGACACCCAGCGACAAGGAGATCCGTGAGATACTTGCAAGGATAGGCAAACCCAATCCCTCGGATGAGCTCAACTGCGGCTCGTGCGGCTATGATTCCTGCCGTGATAAGGCTATCGCCATTTACAGGGGTACCGCCGACTACAGCATGTGCCTGCCGTTTATTATGGACAGATCCGAGCGTATAAATAACAAGGTGCTCAACAATATGCCCAGCGGTCTTATCGTTGTAAACGAGGATCTCGAAGTGCAGCAGATAAACCGTTCCGCCCTTGCGCTTCTCAATATAAGCCACGAGTCGGATATCTTGGGCGACTGCGTTGTACGCATACTCGACACAGCGCCGTTCTTCACGGCGCTCGAAACCGGCAAATCCGTCAAAAAGCTGCGCAGCTACTTCTCCGACTACGGCAGGTATTTTGAGCAGACGGTAGTCTACGACCGTTCATCGAGGATACTCATCGACATATTCAGCGATGTCACCGAGGAAGAGGAAGATGCCGCACGCAGCAAGGCGATTAGCCGCCAGACTGCGGAGATAACGAACAATGTCATTGAAAACCAGATGCGAATAGTACAGGAAATCGCATCCTTGCTCGGTGAGACTACCGCCGAGACAAAGATTGCTCTGACAAGGCTGAAGGAGTCACTGAGTTTGAATGATGATGAAGAAGAATAATCTTAGCTGCGATATAGGTCATCTGAGCCTTAACCACTACGGCGAGCAGCTTTGCGGCGACCATGTCGACACCGTTGAGGAGGGTGACACGACGATAATCGTGCTTGCCGACGGCATGGGAAGCGGCGTTAAGGCCAGCATACTCTCTACGCTGACCTCAAAGATAATCTCCACCATGCTTGCCGCCGGTCTCGGCATCCGTGACGCCGTTGAGACTATTGCTGCCACGCTCCCCATTTGCGCAGAGCGCAAGACCGCTTTTTCGACATTTACCATTATTAGAATAGTCGGAAACGAGCATGCGGATATCATCCAGTACGAAAACCCCAATATCGTGCTGCTGCGAAACGGCGTGCACTACGAGTTTCCCATGTCGACGATGCACATCGGTGAAAAGACCATTTACCGCTCATCTATCGAGCTTGCCGAGGGCGATGTGTTCATCGCCATGTCAGACGGCGTTCTCTACGCAAGTGAGGACGGTGTTCTGAACAACAACTGGAGCAGAGCAAAGCTCATTGAGTTTGTCGAGCCCTTGGTGGCGGCAAACTTCACCGCCAAGGTGCTGGCATCGATCATCCTTGACGAAACCGACAAGCTCTACGGAGGCAAGCCCTTTGACGATGCAACAGTCTGCGTTCTGAAGATAATCAAGCGTGAGCCGCTGAATATTGCTATCGGCCCGCCGGCTCATAAGAACGATGAGCGTCGAATGATGTCCCTGTTCTTTGCCAAGGAGGGGCAGCATGTCGTATGCGGTGGCACGACCTCGAAGATAGCGGCCGAATTTCTCGGCGAAAAGGTCGAGGTGAGCGCCTTCTCCCCAGACCCGGATATCCCGCCGATATCGACCATCAAGGGCATTGACCTTGCAACGGAGGGCATAATCACGCTTGACAAGGTGCTCATCTATGCAAAGGATTACCTTGCCGACAATAAGTCCTTTGAGCAGTGGAACTACAAAAAGGACGGTGCTTCCTTGGCGGCGAGAAAGCTCTTTGAGGAGGCGACGGACATAAACATGTTCATCGGCCGAGCCGAAAATCCCGCACATCAGGATATGCCCATTAATTTTAATGTAAAGATGCAAATAATAAACGAGCTCGCCGACTGCCTTGAGCAGATGGGCAAGCGAGTTAAAAAGCTGTACTTTTAACGAAAAAGACGGACTTGAAGTCCGTCTTTTTCATATATACCATGCCCTGCTATCGTACGGGCAGAACCTGTACGCAAGCCCCGGTGCAAGCTTGTCGCCGTTACGGCAAAGAAGCTCATCGACCCTGACAAATTCAAAGCCCTGCTCGGTGAGAATGTCAATAGCCCTTAAGACCGCAGGCACGGTCGCATCCTTGGTGTCGTGCAGGAGGATGATATCGCCGTCCTTAGCATGCTTGACGAGGTAGTTGCAGATATAATCCTCATCGATGTGCACCCAATCCCTCGGCGAGTCAGACCACAGCACGGCAATTTGGTCTATCCTATTGAGCTGTGAGCCGAGATAGTGACCGTAAGGCGGGCGGAAGAATTTCGGTCTCTCGCCGGTGATGCTCTCGATAAGGTCGTTCGTGCGCTCAAGCTCGCCGTGTATCTGCTCCCTGCTGCTTTTGAAAAAGTCTATATGCGACCATGTGTGCACGCCGACAAGATGGCCGTCATCGTACATGGTCTTGACTGTCTCCTGCCGTTTCTCGACCTTTCTGCCCATCAAGAAGAAGCTCGCCTTGATATTGCGCTCACGCAGTCCGTCAAGAAGCTGCTCTGTGTACTTTCCCGGGCCGTCATCAAAGGTGAGTGCGATCTGCTTTTTGCCGCTCGTGGTAGGCTCAACATAGTAATCCTTGCTATACGGTGTCGTCAAGAAGCTGAACGCCGCCGACGCAAGCAGGAATGCAAGCACGGCTGCAATTATTCGTATGGTTTTATTCTTGCGTTTTTTGTTCATATATCACACTTTGATAAAGGCAGGAGTTTTTTGTTGAAACTCCTGCCTTGGTTTTTGCCGCTAAGCTCGGTACACCGCAGAGTGCTCAATTCCGCAGTACAGCCTGCCTTGCGGCAGCTATTGGTTCCGTTGGCAGAACAAACACCGTCTGCGTCAGCGTTCGTTCTTGCTTTTGGAACGGGTTTTGCCTAGCAGTGACTATGCCCTTTTGAAAAGGGAAGCTGACAAACGGGTGTGGGCCGTCCGTCACAGTCCAAAACGGTTTCATACGCTGCTCGGCAGCTATCTCAATAATAGGTCGGGCTGCGCCCTTCCATTAAATGAAATACAAGCTTATCAGTGCTCCTTGCACCATGCGACAACATCGTCAACGCACCATGATGCAGGTTCACCGCAGCCGGTCTCCGCCATCTTGAGCGTTGCCTTCTCCTGCTCGTTGAGCTCGCCCTTTTCGTTGAGGCGCTTGGCAATATTTTTATTCATAAGCGTCATCATTAGTCTGTAATGCAGTGGGAGCTTCTTGAGGTCAAATCCGCCCTGGAGGCAGAACAAAGGCATTTCGGGTTTGAGGCCGTTCTTTTCTCTGCCGATCTTCTCGCTCTCCTCATTTACAGCACCCATACCGACCTGGCAGACAGCGCCAACATCATACATGTCAAGAGCCTTGTCCAAACCCTTGATCTTAGCGGCGAACAGCCAGCTTATATAGATGACCTTGCCGTCACCCAGCCCCTTGGCCTTGCCGAACTCGACAGCATTGATGCCAAGCTGCTCGGCAATGAGCTCAGCATACTTTTTGCACGAGCCTGTGCAGGAATTATATACAACAGCAGTAAACATAGTTTATGCCTCCTTTTGTAATACAGTAAGAATAGCACAATACCGTTCCAAATTCAAGTACAACAAAGCACCTCAAAAATTTTTATACAAATACCCCCTGTTTGGTTCATATCGTAAAACCATTGTATAAACTCATAATAAAATCTATTTTATATGATTACAATTTCGACAAAAAGTTGTTGCATTTTTACCAATCATGTAATATGATAGGCATGTATATTGGAAAATCGGCTAGATGATTGCTGCCGTGCGCACTGTCCATGCGTTCTTTACCGAGGAATAATTGTTCGGTGCAACCGGTTAATTTCGTTTAGTCTCAGGCTTCAGTATCGCATCATTGGAGAAAGGAGGAAAACTAAATAATGATTAAAACAGAAAAACTCGGTAAACTGTCGATTTCTCTCGGCCTGATACTTGTAGTTTTCCTGCTTATGGCTTTCGTGTTCGGAACGACGGCAAACGCTGATGAGCTTGATGCTGCCGGCGATATCGAGGTTGTTGATACCGAGGCTGTTGACGCTGAGGCAGTCGACGATGTCGAAGTCGTTGAGGATTCTGAGGATGTGGCTCTGACCAACCTCGCTTCCGCCGTTAAGGCTGCTCTCCCCGCAGTTGAGGAGAACGAGCTTACCGATGTTATCGAAGGTGCAAAGGACGCTGTCACCAGCGGTTCTATCTCCGATATCATCAACGGCATAATCAATGGCGATGACCCCATCGACAATGACTTTGCTTCCAAGGAAGGCAACAACTTCAAGGGCGGCCCCCACTGGTATCTTCTCATTGAGAACTACATGTTCCTGCCCGATGACATTGAGATCACTCTCTGGTCTGACCTTTCTGCACCTCACTACTATCAGGTGCTGACCAAGGCAAACCTCGTTGAGCGTCTCGGCTACATCCGCATTCCCGCAGGTGTTCCCGTATATGTCACCACCAACCATGATGTTGACTGCTATCGTATGCTGAAGCTCACCATCGAGGGTGCTGTTATCTTCGACGGCAACACCGGTGCTCCCCCCGTTCTGCACAATAACCATCAGGAAGTCTACAGCAGCGTATGCGGTATCAATGGTATCCCCGTAGGCGGCCACATCCTCGGACTGTGGATCGACCTTGACGGCGATAGCGATGCAGATGCAGATGCCGATGCAGATGCTGATGCTGATGCAGACGCAGACGCTGACGCAGATGCAGACGCTGACGCAGATGCAGACGCAGACGCTGACGCAGATGCTGACGCAGATGCCGACGCAGACGCTGATGCAGACGCTGATGCAGACGCTGATGCAGACGCTGATGCAGACGCTGATGCAGATGCTGACGCAGATGCAGATGCTGACGCAGATGCCGACGTCGATCATGACGACGATTCCCCGAAGGATCCGCCTAAGACCGGCGACACAAGAGACTACATGCTTGTAACGATGATCGCTGTTTCCAGCATCATTGTTCTGGCCTCAACTTACCGCAAAAGAGAAGAAAACTGATCATGTGTGGGCGATTGGTTGACTTATTGCTTAAGTGAATATAAAATAGGAGTGGTGTTACCACTCCTATTTTTTCAATATTTGAAAATTCAAATGGTTTCCCCGCTTCTATTATATAATCCGAGGTGTGTCATGAGCAGAAAAAGCAGGCGCAAAAAGTTTATCCGAAAGCCCAAGGAGACCGAGGCGCAGAAAAAGGCTCGGGCAAAGCGCAGCCTTATAATCACTTGCTCGGTAATCTTTCTGATAGTTGCAGCCGTTGTGGTGAGCTATCTCGTCACGCAAAACAGCAAGCTGAGCAGCATCGAGCTGTTTGAAAAGAAGGCCGGGCTTCTTATGGAGCAGGTCGTCTCCGGTGCGAGAGACAGCGAGCTTTCCGGTGAGATCGAGGACGGTCTGCCGAAGGGCGTTGTGTTTATCTCGATATGCAATGGCGATGAGCGTGCCAAGGTTTTCACCGGCACGGGCGATACCAAGCAGGCTGCGTGGGACGATGCGTACAGCAAGGCGCACAGCTTTGTCGAGGAAAACAGCTACAACTGTCTGTGGGTCAAGGCTGATCTTATGGGCGAGGCTAAGACCATGAGCATCGATGAGTTCTCGACCGAGCTTGCGCACTACAGGCATGAATTTTTCCGCAAAGGCATCTCCTTTGATAAGGACTTCAACACAGCTTTGCTTGAAGCCGAGCTCAACGCCGGAAAGATACTCGACTACGACGAGGAGTGCGTTAACACGACCTACCTGCGCAATTACCTCAGCAAGTCAGACAGAACGCCTATCGTTACCCTCCCCGATCAGTATGTTATTTTTAACTGCATCGGCTGGATATGCGACGAGGACAGCAAGGTGTATGACCTTATAAGCGATGATGCCGACTACGGAAGGCGCAAGGTCGATCTTATTGACAAGGATTACGCCGCCGAGCTTGTCAAAAACGCATCGTTGTTCCTTATCGATCAGGTAAACGACGATGGAAGCTTTGTCTACGGAATGTACCCGCGCTTTGACAGGAATATCGATAACTACAATATTGTCCGCCACGCAAGTACTCTTTGGAGCCTTGTCTGCCAGTACAGGATGACAGGCAACGAGGAGCTTGTCTCGGTCATCGACAAGGCGATAGACTACATGATAGACACCGCCGTCATCAGTATCGATGACAACACCTCTTACCTGCTGGAGAAAAAATCGGATGAGATAAAGCTCGGCGGCTGCGGCGTTGCGGTCGTGGCACTTACCGAGTATATGGACGCATTCGGCTCGGATAAATACAAGGATGTCGCCATTAAACTCGGCAACGGCATTCTGACTATGCTTAACGAGGACACCGGCGAGTATTACCATGTGCTCAACGGCGACTGCTCACGCAAGGAGCAGTTCAGGACCGTTTACTATGACGGCGAGGCGACCTTTGCCCTATGTAGACTCTACTCCCTCACGGGCGATGAAAAGTGGCTCAATGCCGCAAAGGCTGCGGTCGAGCACTTTATAGATGTCGACTATGTGCAGTTTAAGGATCACTGGGTCGCATACTCCATGAACGAGATAACAAAGTATGTCGACGATGACAGGTACTACACCTTTGCACTGCGCAACGCTCAGGAAAATCTCGACAGGATTTATAACCGTGACACCACATACCACACCTATTTTGAGCTTTTGATGAGCACCTTTGAGCTGTACGACAGGATGATCGAAAAGGGCATCCATGTCGATTATCTTGATAACGGCTTTGACCTTGAGTATTTCCTCAAGACCATCTATAAGCGTGCAGACCACATGCTAAACGGCTACTTTTACCCCGAATACGCAATGTACATGGCTAACCCCAACAGAGTGCTCGACACATTCATGGTGCGCCACGACGGCTACCGCATAAGGATAGACGATGTGCAGCACAATGTCGGCGGCTATTACCTGTACTACAAGAACTACGACAAGCTTGTCGAATACGGAATGCTCGATTGCAGGGATAAGACATGAATATTGATACAAGAAAAATCGTCAGAATAGTTGCGCTTATTGCGCTCATAGCATCGCTTTGCGTGCTGGCCTTCTATATCATCGGCGACTTGCAGGATGCCAAAACCGATGATGATATAAAAGATCTCAAAGGCAAGGATACCGAGGTCAAGATGCCCGAAGTGCTGGACGAATACGCAAGTCTTTATGCCGAAAACAAGGATACGATAGGCTGGCTGAAGATAGACGGTACGGAGATAGACTATGTCGTCATGCAGGCTCCCGACGAGATAAACAAATACCTGCGCAACGACTTTTACGGCAAGTCATCGACCCGTGGCTGCCTGTTCGTTGACGAATACTGCGACATTTTCAAGTCCGACAACATCATCGTATACGGCCACAACATGAAGGACGGCACAATGTTCGGCACGCTCGACCGTTTTGCCAACGAGAGCTTCTACTCCAAGCACAAGCTCATTCAATTTGACACCATTTATGAAAAGCACACCTATGAGGTCGTGGCGGCGATAAAAACGGAGATCCCCCCGAAGGGCGAAAAGGTGTTCCGCTATTACGAGTACACAAGCTCGAACGATGAGGAGACCTTCCTTGAGTATGCGGATTTTATTGAGAAAAATAAGCTCTACGACACGGGCGTTGAGATAAACCCCGGCGATAAGCTCCTTACGCTGTCCACCTGCGCATACCACACGACCGACGGCCGCTTTGTCGTTGTCGCAAAGCAGGTCAGCTGACTACTGTTTATTCCTTTTTCCCTAATTATTTGTTGAGATTTTTTCGGATATAGTGTATAATACTAAACAAATAGAGATATATCATTCAGTTTTGGGAGAAAAGAATATGAGCGGAAGCAGCAGAATAGTCGAAAGATCAAAAAAAAATATCAAGGACGCAATGCTTGAGCTGATGTACGAAAAGGAGTTCAGCCGCATCACGGTAAACGAGCTGCTCGTAAGAGCAGGCATCAGCCGAGGCACCTTCTATGCGCATTTTGCAAATCTCGAGGATGTCCGGCAGCAGCTGATAGACGACCTTTTTGACTACGCAGACTCGATAGGCGCAAACTACAAGCCCAGCGAGCTTGCAAAGGATCCCTACCCTATTTTGTTCCTTATGGCGGATATCATGACGAAAAGCGCTGACCCCACCAAGCGGCTTTTCAAGTTTATAAACGCCTACGATATCGGCAGGAACCTCAAAACTTGGCTCACAAAGTACATTTTGTCGGATGAGGAGCTTGTAAGGCAGCTCGGCGGCGAAGATCAGGCAAGGATATATGCAAGATTTATCTCCGGCGGCATGATGCATGTTTACAACAACTGGATGGCGGACGATATCAAGGCCGAGCCCGAGGTGCTCGCACGCTCGCTGTGCAATATGCTCATGGGCGGATTTAACGGCGTAATACAGAAGTAACTATGCAAAAACTCGGTAATACCAAACGGTATTACCGAGTTTTTTAATCTCCGAACGATATGCCGATATCCCTTGCGACTTGTATAAGCGGGTGATCGGTCGGGAGGAATTTTGTTTTGCTTGCAGCCTCCTCAAGCGGTATCGACACGATATTGCCGCCACGGATGGCGACCATGCGGCCGTACTGCTTGTTTGCGATGAGCTCCGCTGCCGCAGTGCCGAACTGCGTTGCCAGCACACGGTCATACGGGCACGGAGGGCCGCCGCGCTGATAATGCCCGGGCACGGTGACCCTCGCCTCTTGGCCGAGAGCGGCTTCTATCTGCGATGCTATCTTATACGACACCGTGGAATGCTTTGAGTTTTCAAGCTTTTTGCGGCTCTCCTCCTCGGAAAGCAGTCTGTCGTCAACGGACCTTGCGCCCTCGGCGACCGCTAGGATAGAAAAGCTTCTGCCGTGACGGCGGCGATGCTCGATAGCCTCCAAGACCTTGTTTATATCATACGGTATCTCGGGGATGAGGATTATATCCGCTCCGCTGCCGATGCCGGCATGAAGCGTCAGCCAGCCTGCGTCCCTGCCCATGAGCTCGACGAGGAAAATGCGGCCGTGGGAGCTTGCGGTGGAATGGATATAGTCGATGACATTCGTTGCAATGTCAACGGCACTTTGGAAGCCGAAGGTCGTATCGGTTCCGAAAATGTCGTTATCGATCGTTTTCGGCAGCGTCACGACATTCATGCCCGCATCCATCAGGAGCTTTGCGCTTTTCTGCGTGCCGTTGCCGCCCATTATCACAAGGCAGTCGAGATTGAGCCTGTTGTAGGTGTCCTTCATAGCCGGAATGAGGCTGTTGCCCTCCTCATCGACGATGTCCTTTCCCGGGACATAGCGCTGGCGGGAGGTGCCGAGGATGGTGCCGCCCTGTGTGAGGATGCCGGAGAAGTCCTTCGGTTCCATGTACATGTAGTCGCCGTCAATGAGCCCACGGTAGCCGTCGTACATTCCGAATATCTCAAGGTTTTCAATTTTATTATACAGAGCCTTCCCTATGCCCCGCATTGCGGCGTTCAGCCCTTGGCAGTCTCCGCCGGAGGTGATGAGCGCCACTCGTGTCATCTTTTTCACTTCGTGTACCTCACTTTTTTGTATGCAAATATTGTATTACATCTGCCAAAAAAGTCAATCGTGAAACTGACTAAAACTTATTTTACGCTTTAAGCTTTGCGATATACAATTCTGTATATTCGCCCAAATCGCTGCTGCCGGAGTAGGAAACATTGATATATTTGCTCCCAAGCCGCATAATCAGGTGCTGTCGGGTGTCGTTCTCGCCGTAGCCGTACTTTTCGTTTACGAGCTTTATCTCGACCCCGTCTCGGCTCAGGTTACGGATATAATAGGTTGGGGTATAGCCGTCGTAGCCTACCTCGTACTCCTTGAAGTTTTCGGATATGCTCTTTGCCAGTGCACGGGCTCTTCGGTGGTAGTCCTCGGCATCGAAATGCTCATAGTCGTATATTATACGGTCGACCGCTTCCTTTGCGTCCTTTTCAAAACGCATTTCATAATAGCGAACATTATACTCAAAGGAGTTTTCGCCTTTGTTTGTAAAGTCCTCAAATGAATAACAATCCTGCGAAAGCTCGATTACCGTCGGTGCAAGCAGGTCGTGGCGCTCAGAAATGTCGGCTAGGCTGCCTTGAACCTTTTTTACTCCGTCGGCATAGTAATTATACTCGTCAGTGTTTATCTCCTGCATCGTCGGAAACGGCAGGCCGGACAGGTCGTTCGTGCCGTGCAGGCTCGTAACACCCATCGGGACGGCAAGATGCACAAACCACAGGGCAATAACGGGGATGGTCAGCGGGATGAGCACTGCGCCGATCTTTGATTTTGCTTTATAGCGCTCCCCTGTCGGCAGCTCACCGCCCCGTTCTATCTGCTTAATGAGCTTTTTCAGGTGGCGGCAGCTTTGCAGGTGCACGATAAACTCTAACAGCAGGAGCACCGCCATTAACAGCAGCAAAATGTAGTACGCAGTGCCGATATCCAACACACCGCCGACAAAGGTGTCCATTCCGAGCATGGTATATATAAACGGCGAACCTACACGGGACAGCAGGAACATGATGAGGAACAATATCCAATACGCCGTGTGCTTTTTCGCAAGGCGCTTGAGCGGTTTTATCAGATGCTCGGGCTCGCTGAATATCTCGGGTGCGTCGGGGTCATCGGTCGTGAGCACGACAAGGTCGTTTTTGAGTTCACCAACAACACGCCACGAGCTGCGCTCGTATAGCTCCGCCTTTTCCTCGGGTATCTTCCCCAGAGACACATCGCAGAAATCAAGGCGATAGCGCAGCTTTTTTGGCTCGCCCTTTTCAAACCGGGCGCAGAAAAAGCCGCAGTCGACATAGAAAAGCCCCTGCTCTGCCATGTCCTCTAGCCAGCTTTGGATGGCCGGAATGTCGCAGGATTCAAACGGTATCAGCTTCTTTACAAATTTACTCATTATCGTCTCCTCCTTCCGCATCGCTTATGCATCTTTTGAGCCTATTAAGCTCCTCGGCATACAGGCTGCGGCCAAGCTCGCTTATCCTGTATATCTTCCTTTTGCCCTCGACCCCAATGCAGTTTATGATGCCCTCATGCTCAAAGTCACCGAGCAGTGCATACAGTGTGCCCGGGCCGAGAGCGACCCTGCCTGCGCTTTTCTGCGCAATATAGGCGCTTATGTCTATGCCACAGCGGTCAGTTTTTTGCAGGCTCATCAGGATATAAAACATCGGCTCGGTCAGGGTTTGAAACTTCCGTCGTGCCATCTCCATCCCTCCGTTATATCGATATTCGATGTTCAATTTCATTATACATCGATTATCGATATTGTCAAGCGTTAATTTATCTTGACTAAAATTATTCAATATATTAAAATTGAGGCAGTAATTTGAAAGGGGTAACACTCATGGATGCAGTGAAAAATGCATACTACCGCACATATCAGTTCTTTTTCGATATCGGCGCTCGCTTCTTATATTGGCGCAAGCCCATTACCGTAACCGGTGAGGGCTCGCTTGCAAAAGCTCCCGAGCTTTTTAAGAAAAACGGCGTTAAAAAGGTCATGATCGTCACCGGACGCACCGTCGGCAAGACCATCGCCCCCATCGCCATGGAGGCTCTCGACAAGGCAGGCATCGCCTATGTGCACTACAGCGAGGTCTCCGCTAACCCCACCGTCAAGGTCGTTGACGAAATTCAGGAAATGTTCTTGAGCAATAACTGCAACGGCTTTCTCGCTATCGGCGGCGGCTCGCCCATGGATGCCGCCAAGGGTGCGGCTGCCCGTGTAGTTCATCCGCACAAGGCAGTCAACAAGATGGCGGGTCTTTTTAAGGTCATGCACAAGATACCCACCTTTGTTGCAGTGCCTACGACCGCAGGCACCGGCTCCGAGACCACAATAGCCGCCGTCATCACCGACCAGGAGACGCACCATAAGTACGCCATCATGGATCTGTGCCTTGTCCCGAAGTATGCGATACTCGACCCCGAGCTCACCCGCAATCTTCCGCCCAAGACCACCTCTACCACCGGCATGGATGCATTGACCCATGCCGTTGAGGCTTATATTTCCGTAAAGCTCACCACCAAGGAGACCGACAGGCTTGCCGAGGAGGCGACCGTTGCGATATTCAAGTACCTCGAAAGAGCGTACAACGACGGCAATGACATGGAGGCTCGCCAGGAAATGCTCATGGCAGCATATAAGGCAGGCTTTGCCTTCACCCGTGCAGGCGTCGGCAATGTCCACGCAATTGCGCACACCCTCGGCGGTCTGTACAACACCCCGCACGGTCTTGCAAACGCTGTCATTCTCCCCATCGTTCTTGAGGATTACGGCTCTGCCGTTTATAAAGACCTTGCCCGCCTTGCAGAGCTAACCGGCACCAAGACAACCGGCACGGATGAGGAAAAGGCAAAGGCGTTCATCGCCGAGATCCGTGCGATGAACAAGCGCATGAATATCCCCACCGGCTTTGATAATATTAAGCAGGAGGATATTCCGCAGATGGCCGAGTGGGCGCTCAAGGAAGCTAACCCCACCTACCCTGTCCCCGTTCTGTACAACAAGGCCCGCATGATAAAGGTCATAAACAGAATAATCGACGAGGCATAAACAAACTACCTATCAGAGCGTCTGCACAGACAGGCGCTCTTTTACTAAAACCAGAGGTGTTTTATGGAACTGCTTTACACTCTTGAGAGCATTAGAACTCCGTTTCTCGACAAGCTCATGGCGCTGGTCACCAACCTCGGCGGCGAGACCGTGTTTATTGCTGCGGCGATAATCGTCTTTTGGTGCATCAGCAAAAAATGCGGCTACTACATGATGACCGTCGGCTTTGCCGGAACTATCATCAATCAGTTTTTGAAGTTGTGGTTCAGGATACCGAGGCCGTGGGTCAAGGACCCGAATTTTACGATTGTCGAAAGCGCACGAGCCGAGGCCACAGGCTACTCATTTCCGAGCGGTCACACTCAAAATGCATTTGCAACATTAGGTGCACCTGCAAGGTACACGAAAAGGACCGTACTGCGGATAGTACTTATACTGCTCATCGTCCTGACGGCGTTTTCGAGGATGTATGTGGGCGTCCACACGCCGCTTGATGTCGGCGTTTCGCTCGGCATCGGTCTGGTCCTCATGTTCGTGCTGTACCCGTTTTTCCGTGACATGGACGAAAAGCCAAAGAGCATTTACATCCTGTTTGCAGTGTTTATCGTGCTGGCAGGCGCATTTGTCACCTTTGTGGAGCTTTATCACTTCCCTGCCGATCTCGACACGGGAAACTACGCCTCCGGCCTTAAAAACGCATACATGATACTGTTTTGCGCCATCGGCCTGCTGCTGGTGTTCCACCTTGATAGAAAGTATATAAACTTCCCCACCGAGGCGGTTTGGTGGGCGCAGATAATCAAGGTAGTCGTCGGTCTGGGCGTTACGGTCGGCATAAAGGCGGCGCTCAAGGCTCCGCTGCTGGCGCTGTTCGGCGGACACAGCGTTGCCCACGGTGTGCGGTATTTTATCGTCATACTCTTTGCCGGTCTAATCTGGCCGCTGACCTTCAAATTCTTTGCCAAGCTCGGCAGAAAATAGAAAAATAAGCTCGTCTAATGACGAGCTTATTTTTTACAGACTGTCAAAGAACTAGGAAAAATAGGCGCAACAGGTAAAATCCAATACGCAGCAGGGGGAGTGTGAGGGGGACAAGGTCCCGCCTCAAATTAGATTATAGCCATCAAAAACGCCTGAGTTATCAGGCTTTTTGACGAGCATAGCGAGATTTTTCGTGAAGCAAAGCTTCACAAAAAATGTGGCGTGTTTTGAAGCGTGCAAAAAAGTCACAAGACTTTTTTGACGCGCTGAAAAATAAGCTCGTCTAATGACGAGCTTATTTTTTAATCCAATTGTCCGAATATGCTTATTCTTATAGTGTACTCCGCAGTTTGACCGCCGTAGGTGACGGTAACGGTCTTGCTGCCGAAGCCGTTCATGTCGCAGGTGGCGGTGTACTCCTCGGGGTTCGTTATGCGCTCTGCCGTGCCGTTATTATAATAGGCTCGCAGGACAAGCCCAGTGGTGTCAAGCTCCTCGCCGACCGTGTAGACGGTCTTTGTGGGCATCGTTTCTATCTTGAGCTCGGTCACGACCGGCGCTTCGACGATGACCATGCACTCGTCGTGAAGCTCCATCTTGTCTTTGACATACACCATGATAGTCGCCGTGCCCTCACTTATCGCCTCGACATTACCTCGGTCATCGACCGTTGCAACAGACGAGTCACTGCTTTTCCAGACATACTCGGGCATGTCGGCCGCCGATTCTGGCTCGGGCATGCAGCTCACGGTGAGCGTCGCCGAGTCGCCCTCGGTCATGATTAATCTCGGTGAGCTAACGACGACCGAGGTTATCTCGGGCTTTTTCGTCGGCTCAACGGTCGCCGTCGGCGTGGGCTTTGTACTTTCCGTGGGATCCGGGTCATCGCTTGGGTCGGAGCTGAACCATCCCTTGCTGATGCCGAGGAAGATGAGCACCGCCGCAATTATCGCAATGACTGTCACGGATATGGCTATTACAAACTGCGACATTGTTTTGCTGTCGCTTTTTTCTTTTTCCTTTTTCGGAGGCTCCGGCTTTTTTGGCTGGGGCTTCGGTTTTTCCTGTACAGGCGGTGGGGTCTGTGCCTGCTTTATCGGCTCACGCCGAGGAAACTCCTCACGGACGGTCGCATCGCTGTCGAAATTGGGCTTGGGTGCTTCAACCGGACTTTGCCCGCTTGCCGCAAAAATGAGTGCCTGCTTCATCTCCGTGGGAGAAAGGAAGCGGTTGGCACTGTCATATGCAGTAGCCTTCAGAACAAGATTTTTAAGTGCCTGATTGCCGTTGAGCGGAGGCGGCAGAGGCTCACCACGATATCGCAGGAGCTGCGCATCGGCAAGCTGAGCCGAGGTCGGCGTCCCGTCATGCGGCAAAAACGGTCCTTTTCGCCCATTTAAAAGCCAATAGAGCACCATACCGAGCGAATAGATATCTACCCTGTCGTCATATGCATTGCCCTTGTAAACCTCGGGTGCCATATATGAATATGTTCCGACCATATCGGCACGGTCGTTTATCTTGGAGACCTTGGCAACACCGAAGTCACCGAGCTTGAAGCCGCCGTACTTGCTGACGAAAATATTCTGCGGCTTGATATCTCTATGGATGATATTGTTTTGGCGGCACAGCTCAAGTGCGCTGCAAATGTCTATGCCGAGCCTTATCACTTCGCTCACGGTCATACCGTTTTCACGCACATAGTCCGGCAGTGAGGTCAAAAGCTCCATGCGGATATAGATATCCCAGCCGAGGTCGTTTTCATGAGGGATTATCATCTGATCCTCACAGTTGACGATGTTAGGGTGGCCGCGCAATACGCCCATGAGGCGGTACTCGCCGCTTATCTCCTCGACCTTGTCACGCAGCTTTGAGCGCATGGCAAACTCGCTCATTGTGCTCTCCATCTCTTCGTACTCCTTTTGAGTTGAGGGGATGGATATCACCTTGAGCGCCGAATGAAAATCTCCGCCGTATTCATCTTTCTTTCTCAGTTCGTAGACCTTGCCGGAGCTGCCGCTGCCGATGCAGCGAACCGTCTCCCAGCCGGGCAATAAGACCTGCAAATTCTCCATTTTTGACCCAATCCTAATATGTATCGGAATGTTATACTCTTAAATGTTATATCCTTATCAATATAATGCATTTTGGGTGGAATGTCAAATCACTCTATGGATTTGAGTGCGCCTGCCATATCGACGTTATCTATCCTGCGGCGCATGATGGCATTTACGAGGAGCGCAAAGCCGAATGTGAGAAGCACGGCAAAAGCAAAGCTCAGTGGCGATATCATGGGCTTAAAGTACATCATATCGACCTTTATCGCATCCATGATGAACGCATGGAGCACCACTCCGAGCAGCAGACCAAACAGGGCACCCATGCCCGTTAGCACAAGGTTTTCCCTAAAGACATAGCTCGCCGCCTCATGCGGATAAAAGCCCAGCACCTTTATCGTTGCTATCTCACGAATGCGCTCGGAAATATTGATATTTGTGAGGTTATACAGAACTATAAGCGCAAGAAGTCCGGCGCAGAGGATGATCATCGCAACGACGAACAAAAGGCTCGACATCATGTTGCTTATCCTGTCCCTTGAGCTTATGCTCATCTGCATCGTACGCACACCGTCAACGGAGGATATCTTCTCTCCGCAAGCCGACACATCCGCACCCTCGGGGGCTTTCAGAAGCGCTGCCTTGAGCTCGGGGGCGCTGCCCCACTGCTCTGTGCAGGTGTCGAGATTCACAAACACAAGGTTTTCAACATAGTTATCGAAAATGCCGCTGACCTTTACGGTGAGTGTGTCCATGTCGGCGGTGGTGAGCTTTATCTCATCGCCTATATCTATGTCCATCATCCTCGCAAGATTACAGTTAATTATCGCTTCGCCGGCTTTGGGGTATGCAACCGCTTCGCCGTCGTTTACGAGATTTATAAACTCGCCTATCCCCTGACCGTCGCTTGCCGTGAGCGTCACGGATTTTGTTGAACCGTTTGCATTGACATCGGCAGTAGTGCGGTACAGGAACATAGCCTCAGCGACATTATCGCCGCAGTCGTCGAGGAAAACTTTCTGCTCATCGGCAGTCATGTCATAGGCAAGTGAGACCTCGTAGTCGTACAGGACGATATCGCTGTATTGCTTATCGACAACGCCTTGTATCGTGTCGTTGAGGCCGAACGCCGTAAGGACAAGGGCGGTACAGCCGCCGATGCCGAGGAGCATCATAAATATACGCTTCTTGTAGCGAAAAATATTACGCACGGAGACCTTCTGCATGAAGCTGAGACGGTTCCAAATGAAGCCGATGCGTTCTAAAAGTATGCGCTTGCCGGCTTCGGGTGCTTTGGGTCTTATAAGATCCGAAGGTGCGCACCTGAGCTCATTCACGCAGCAGAACCATGTAACGAGCAGCATGCCGAGCAGATTCACGCCCACCATTCCGAATGCAAGTGCCCAGTGCATGGTGTAAACAAGACTGGAAAAGTTGTAAATTGCGCCGTAGCCGAACCAAATAATGGCAGGGAACGCAAAAGCTCCGACGGCTATGCCGATGATGCTGCCAAACAGCGTTGCGCTGCCGGAATAGATCATGTATTTGAGCATTATTGATGACGAGCTGTAGCCGAGGGCTTTCATGATACCTATCTGCGTGCGCTGGTCGTCAATCATGCGGGTCATGGTCGTTAGGCACACGAGCGCCGCAACGAGGAAAAAGAATACCGGGAACACGCCCGCAACGCTCTGTACGATATCGGTGTCGCTTGAAAAGCAGACATAGCCGATATTGGTGTCACGGCCGAGCACATAGGTGTCGGCATGCTCCATGTTCTTTATCTGCTTCTCGGCGGCGGTGAGCTGCGCCTTGGCGTAGTCAAGCTGAGACTTTGCCGCATCAAGCTGTTTTTTGCCGGCGGCAAGCTTCTTTTCGGCCTTTGCAAACTCGGTCTCCATCTGCTGTTTGGACTTTTCGTACTGCGCCCTACCCTGCGCTATCTGCCGTGGGGCGTCCTCGAGCTGCTTTCTCGCCTTGTCAAGCTCAGCCTGACCGGCGTTCACCTGCGCATAGCCGCTGTCAAGCTCGGCCTTGGCGTCGTCAAGCTGTTTCTTATATGGTGCAAGCTCGGCATCTATCTCGCCCTTTTTGGCCTGAGCCGTGGCTAGATTTTTCTCGGCACGCTCAAGCTCCCGCTCGTTCGTCTCAAGCTGGGACTGCCTTAGGCGGATCTGCGTTCTGAGGCTTGCCGCCTTGATGGTCTGTCCGTTCGCAACCGCTTCGTCAAGCTGCATGTTGAGTTCGTCAAGCTCAATATTGAGCTGCGCAATATTTGCCTTGCGGCTTTCAACTGCGTTGGTATAGGTAGTTATCTGGCGGTCAACAACGAGATATGCGCTCTTGCTGCGGGTCTCAAACTGCTTTACGCCGCTTTCGTACTCTGCCTTGCCCTTGTCGAGCTTTGCCTTGGCGGCATCGAGCTCGGCTTGCTTTTCGTCCAGAATTGACGGGTCTTGCAGCATTTTCTCTGCATCATCAAGCTGCTTTTTAGCTTTTGCAAGCTTTGCTTCGGCGTTTGCCTTCTCGGTTTTGAGCTGCTTTACGCCGCTTTCGTACTCTGCCTTGGCAGGCTCGTACTTATTAAGTCCCGACTGATACTGTGCCTTTGCATCGGCAAGCTTCTCGTTTGCCTCGTCAATGATGCTGTTATATCGGATGACCGCCCGCTCGGCCATGAACTGCTCCAGCGGCTTTACATACGCTTCGGCGTTATCCTTGTACTCGTCCGAGTAGACATAGCCCTCGGCATCGACGGTGACATAGATATCGGTGAAGTAATCGACCGAAAAGCCGTCCGACGGCAGGTAGATATAGCCCTCAACACTGCCGCTGCCAAGGGTACTTGAACCACGCTCAAGGTTAATGTACAAAACGGTCTCCGTCAAGCCGACAATGGTATACTCGTCGTAAGCGAAGGTATCCATGGTCTGCTCGGAATTTTGCTTTGAAAGCTTAATTGTCTTGCCGATGTCGTCCTCTGTGTACATCTCCGGGTCGGCAAGGCATTCATTGCCCTTTTCCGGCATGCGGCCTGCTTTTAGGTCGATGAGGTTTATTCGCTCGGGTATCTCCTGTGCGGCAACAACGATGGATTTATCGTCACTTTGATTGTAAAGAAAATCTGCGCTTACAACGCCCTCGGCGTCCTTAACGCCGTCGAGCTTCAAGACCTCGTCAACATCGTCCTGCGTAAGGCCGAGGGTCGACACAAGGCGGAAGTTATAAAAATTCGTCTCGTGCAGGTAACGGTCATAGGTCTCTATAAAGTCCGGCTTTGACATGCGCAGACCGACAAAGAGCCCCGCACCAAGCGCAATGATGGCGAATATCGCCATATAGCGCCCGAAGCTGCCCTTGATCTCACGTATCGTCAATTTTGCCGTCTGCTTGTTCATTTAGCTTTCCTTACCATTCAATAAATTCAATCGGGGTGGGGTTGGGGTTAATGGTGACATCGGTCACGGTGCCGCTTTTAATTGACACCACCCTGTCCGCCATCGCTGTTAGTGCCTGATTGTGCGTTATAATGACGACGGTCATACCGTTTTTGCGGCTGCAATCCTGCAAAAGCTGCAAGACAGCCTTGCCGGTCTTATAGTCAAGTGCGCCGGTCGGCTCATCGCACAAAAGAAGCTTCGGATTTTTTGCCAAAGCTCGGGCTATCGCAACACGCTGCTGCTCGCCGCCGGAAAGCTGGGCAGGGAAATTGTTCGCTCTATCCTTTAAGCCGACAAGCTCAATGACCTTTCTTGCGTCCATAGGGTCACGGCATATCTGCGCCGCAAGCTCGACATTTTCAAGTGCCGTCAGATTCTGGATGAGGTTATAAAACTGGAATACAAAGCCGATATCGTATCTGCGGTAGGTCGTGAGCTGCTTGGAGTTATACTTTGATATCTCCTGCCCGTCGAGCATGACCCTGCCCGAGGTGAGCTCATCCATGCCGCCGATGATGTTGAGAAGCGTCGTTTTGCCTGCACCCGATGCGCCGACGATGACACATATCTCGCCCTTTTCGATATCAAAGGTGGCATCCCTCAGTGCCTCGATCTGCACCTCGCCCATCTGATAGACTTTTCTGACTTTTTCAAATTGAACATATGCCGACATAATGCTGACCCCTATTAAATCTTTATTTTATGATTATACTAAAATTTCAGCCCCTTTTCAACAGAAAAACCGTGGCAAAACCACGGTTTTTCAATTAATTCACATTTAAATTTAAATTATTAATTATCCCCACAGGTTGCCGTTTTTCCAAATGCCGAAGCTCGGCGGCTTCATGCCCGCTGCCGGGACATTATCGTAGGTGCTCGTGATGTTGTCGATGAGGTCAAGGTACAGGGATCTGACCTTGTATTTAGTGTTCGACAGCATGCCGCCGACGATACTCAAGTGGTCATACGGCTGAGTCGGCAGGACATTCCACACGCCGGCCTTGAAGTGCTTTGCCGAGTAGCCGTCGTAGATTGCATAGCCCTGACTGCCGTTGTTAGTAAGGCAGTTAAAGCTGCTGTCGATGGGATAAAGGCCGGACACAACGTTGACCATGCCGTCGTTGGGAAGCCATGTGCGGTCGATATACACGCCACCCGGGGTGTACTTATCGTAGTAACCGCCCATCATCTGCGCAAAGGGCTTGAGCAGAATGAACATGTTTGCGTTTGGCACCTCGGTCTTAGTGACCTTGCTGTAATGCGTTGCGTCACCAGTCACGGAGAAATAGTATACATCATCCTGCATCTCGATACCGTCGTTTATCTTGAGGGCGTTATCGATGGTGAGGTCATATATCGCATTGTCATTGTGGCTCATGAACTCCTTGTCGTTGAGAACGCGGATGAGATACTCAAGGTCGGTCTCGCCGTCCTTTTGATATATGCCGAAGTGCTCAAGCTGGAGATCGTACACGCCCTTGAGCTTGGTGACACCGAGGGATGCACCGAGATTGTACATGAAGTTTGTGACTACATCGGTGGAAATGTCGCATTTCTCGATGAAGGTCGTGCCGTTGTGGGGTGCGGACACCGCCGTGAGCGAATACACCCAGTCTCCCCTTCCGCCCTCAAAGAAGGGAGAGACCTCAACGCCTGCTGCCTTTGCCGCTGCAACCTCCTCGGGTACGCCGTTTGTGAGAATTTCAAGGAACATGCGGATGGTTGCGCCGCCGAAGCTGTGACCGATGAGGTTAATTTTCTTATCGGCGCTCCAACCGTTAAACAGCGGCTCGTCATAGGTGATGCCGAAGCGGTCGTGATCCTTTTCGCCGGAGTGGACGATACCGTAATCGACCCTTGTGCCGGTAAGCTGGGCATAAAGCTCGCAGGCTCTGTCCCATGCGCCGGAGAGCGGGCCGACCTGCGCAGCGTAGCTTTCAAATCCCTTTCCGTTGAGGTACTTCATCAAATTGCCGGTCGTCATGCCCCAGTACGGGACGATAGGGTCAAGATCCGATCTTGCGCCCCAGCCCATAAGACCGTGGACGAAAACGAATGGGTAATCGGCCTCCGATGCCGAGTTATCCGCCGATGCGGGGAATGCGAAGAGACTTACTGCAAGCGCAAGCACCAGTATTATGCACAGCAGCTTTTTGGTTTTTCTCATGCTCATCCTCCTTGTACATACATTATATTGTGGTATGTCTAATTGATTTTACCATGTTGTAGCATGGCCCGTCAATCGAGCCGGAAAATTTCGGCACATTGCAAAAACGGCGGCGGCAAAATTTATGCAAGATACAATAAACGGCAATGTCCGCTCTTGCCAAGCGGGCAATTCCGTGTTATAATGTAGTTTATGCGGGTGTAGTTCAATGGCAGAACATCAGCTTCCCAAGCTGAATACGGGGGTTCGATTCCCCTCACCCGCTCCAATAATAGGCAAACCCTGTAGTCATTGAGATTACAGGGTTTTTCTTTATTTATCAATGCTTTGCGGCGTTTTCATGTGTTAAAGAAACCGACTTCGTGTCGGTATTATTCGACACCGTGTTAGGCGTTTTAAGCACGCATTTTACGACAATTTTACGACAACTCACTTTTTATAAAGCGAATAGTACAATGCCGACCGCTGCGCCGCCGAGTTTACCTTAGAATAGATATACTCTTCAACCTCGGCTTTTTTGTGACCACCGTTCTTATAGGCGTAGACATCAAGTGTGATACTGTCCGCAACACCCGCCGCCTGTGCATTTTCAAGCATATCGGCAAGCTCACAATTACCTTTATCGGTTGTCATGTATGCAGGATTAATAAAGCTATCAAATAGCCTTTGCGCATAAGTGCACCGCCCCAGTTTGTGCGGACAGCACAAACTGGGGCGGTTCAATAAAACGGGTCGAGTGTGTTTCTTATATATCAAGCGTTTTTTCAAGCTCGGAGGTGAAGGCTGCAAACTCCTCTCTGTCGCCGGTGAACTTATACTTGTGCTCGGGTGCGGGGAATGCGCCGGATTTGACCTCGGCGATGTAATCCTTCATGCCCTGAGTTGCGATATCACCGATGCTGCAATATTTCTTTGCAAACTTCGGCGTAAAGTTTTTGTACACGCCCAGTGCGTCGGCAGCCAAGATGACCTGACCGTCGCAGCATGCGCCCGCTCCGATGCCGTAAACGGGGATGGGCAGTATCTTGTGGATGAATGCGGTGGTCTCCTCGGGAACGCCCTCGAGAAGCAGCACTCTTGCGCCTGCCTTGTACACCGCAATTGCGTCGTCGATGACCGCCTTTGCCGCTTCGGTAGTCTTGCCCTGCACCTTAAATCCGCCCATTGCGGCGCTGCTCTGCGGGGTAAGGCCGATGTGGCCGAACACGACGATGCCTGCGTTTGCGATGGCACGGATCTTGTCTGCGACTGCAACGCCGCCTTCGAGCTTGATGGCGTCCACGCCGCCCTCCTTCATGAAGCGCACGGCGTTGTTAACTGCGTCCTCGGTGCTTGCGTGGTATGCGCCGAAGGGCATGTCGCCGATTATATAGGTGTTCGGAGCGCCGCGGCGCACGCCTTGGCAGTGGGCAATGGACATATCCATTGTGACGGGCACGGTGCCCTCATAGCCGTAGATTATCATGCCCATGGAGTCGCCGACCAGTATCATATCCATACCTGCTTCCTCGGCAAACGACGCCATGCACGAGTCGTAAATGACCATCCATGCGGCCTTTTCGCCGGTCTCCTTCATCTTTTGTAGATCAAGTATGGTTTTCTTCTTTGCCATTAATAATGCCTCCTTGTTTTTGTTTTGATGTGATTATATCAAGTTATGAGGCGTATATCAACAGAAAAACCCCGAGCAAGGCAAAAGCTTTGCTCGGGGTCGCTTCTATTTACATGAAGTACAAAAGTAATATTACGCCGAGGACGATGCGATACCAGCCGAAGATCTTGAAGTCACGCTTTTTGATATAGCTCATCAGGAACTTGATAACAAGCACCGAGACCAAAAACGCAACGACGCAGCCGATGGCGAGCGTCATGAGCTCCACGGATGTGAAGCTGAAGCCGAACTTGAGTATCTTTATAAACGACAGACCGATCATTACCGGTACGGCGAGGAAAAAGGTGAACTCCGCCGCCGCCACTCTTGATACGCCGATGGTCAGAGCGCCGATTATCGTCGAGCCAGAGCGTGATGTGCCCGGAATTATGGACAGCACCTGAAACAGGCCGATGATAAACGCGGTCTTGTATGAGATATCCTCAAGCGCAAGTACCTTGGGCGTGCGTTTTTTGTTCCAATTTTCTATGACGATGAACGCAACGCCGTACACAACCAGCGCAAGCGCTATGACCGTGGGCGTGTGCAGGTGTACTTCGATGTAATCGTCAAACAAAAGCGTAACTATAGCGCCCGGGATACAGGCAACGACGACCTTGAACCACATCGAAAACACATCCTTGCGGATCACCGGCTTTGACTTATCCTTCGTCTGGAACGGCCACATTTTGTCCCAAAACAGCATCACGACAGCCAATATCGCTCCGAGCTGGATGACGACAAAGAACATATCCTTGAAGCTGTCGCTCACATTCATGTGGATAAACTCGTCGACCAGCAGCATATGGCCGGTGCTGGATATGGGCAGCCACTCGGTTATACCCTCGACGATGCCGAGGACTACTACTTTAAGTATTTCAATAAGCTCCATACATACTCCTTAATAATACCTATTCGCCTTTTACAGGAGCATGACTCCTTTTTCGGCGCAGAGCTTGATGGTATCGTCGTCCCAGATGGATGCCTGCACCTCGCCGATATGCGCTTTGCCGAGGAGCAGCAGCGAAAGTCTCGACTGGCCGATGCCGCCGCCGATGGTGAGCGGAAGCTCGCCGTTCAGGAGCATCTTGTGATACGGAAGCTCACGGCGGTCATCACAATGTGCGATGGTCAGCTGCTTATCGAGGGTCTCGGGGTCAACTCTTATGCCCATGGAGCTGAGCTCAACTGCGCAGTTGAGCCAATCGCACCAGAACATGATATCGCCGTTCAGGCTCCAATCGTCGTAGTCGGGAGCTCTGCCGTCATGCGGCTTGCCGGAGCGCAGTGCACCGCCGATGCCGATGATGAAAGCGGTCTTGTGCTCCTTGAGGTAGGCGTTTTCACGCTGCTTTGAGGTGTAATCGGGGTACATGTCCTCAAGCTCCTGAGCCGTGACGAACGACACCTTGCGCTCGAACTTGCCGAGGCGCTGGAGCTGGGGGTAGATAGACTGCATGGTGTCCTGCGTGTCGCATACGGCCTTGACTATGTCCATGACGGTGAGCTTGAGGTAGTCAAGATTGCGGTTTTCGGGCAGAATGACCTTCTCCCAGTCCCACTGGTCGACATAGATAGAGTGCAGATTGTCAAGCTCGTCCTCATCACGGCGGATAGCGTCCATATCGGTGTAAAGACCCTTGCCCGGGAAGAAGCAATAGCGCTTGAGAGCAAGGCGCTTCCACTTTGCAAGCGACTGCACGACCTGCGCCGTTGCGTCAGAGCGCAGGATATCGAAGGTAACAGGGCGCTCATAGCCGTTGAGGTTATCGTTAAGGCCGGAGTCTGCCTCGACAAACAGGGGTGCGGAAACTCGATAGAGGTTCAGCAGTGCACCGAGCCTGTCCTCAAACAGGCGCTTTAAAAGGCTTATCGCCTTCTGAGTGTCATAAACGCTGAGGATGCTTTCATAGCCCTCGGGAATGTAAGTTTTCATTTTTTCTTCCTTTCTAAACACAAAATGCCCATCGTCCGATGGGCATTAAAGATAGACCCTTTGATTATTTATCGAGCAGCTCTATTAGCTTGCAGTAGATATCCTCCGCATTGCCCTTGAAGTTTTTCTCGATGCGCTGTGCCTGCTCCTCGCCGGAGCTTAGGATCTTCAGGCGCATGACCTCGCCCTTGCCGTCGTTCATGGCAAGCGTGACCATGCAGTTGCCGTCCTTTATCTTGTGCTCGGCCGTGAGCATGGATAGCCTGCGAAGGCGCTCGGCCTCGGGCGCAATGAGCTTTTCGGCCTTTTTGCGCACGGAAAACGGTAGGCTGCTCTCAACGGTCTCCCCCGCCTGCGCACCCTTTTCGGTTATGCGGTAGCCCTCGGGCGTCTCGGTGACAAGGCCGGTGTCGACAAGCTCAGATAGGCAGTCGGAAAAATCGAAATATCCGACGCCGCCGTCGCACTGAGTAAAGTCAGACAGCATATCACGGTCGACCGTGCCGGGCAAGCGGCGCAGTATGAACAGTATCAGTATCTTAATGTCGAGCTTTTCGTGGATAAATCCAAGTCTGTCCATGATATCACTCCTCACTTGAAATTATACAGCAAATTTTCAAAACTGTAAATGCTATTTCTTATCCGCACGCTTGATTGCGATAAGCGAGCCGATGATGATTATGACCACCGACAGATGCATCATGATGCTCTTTGTCGAAAGCGGATCGATGCGGCTCGGCAGTATGCCAAAGTCGGCAAGCAGCATGGCCACAAGTAAAATGACCTCCGCCGCAATTATAAGTAAAGCAAATCTCTTTCCCATATTCGCACCTCCGTACACCATCATAATAATACAGCTTTTCGTTTTTGTAAATGAATACTTCACAATTTGACCCTCGGCGCATACACTGTATTGAAGTTTTACTTCAAAAATGATCAGGGAGGTATGTTTATGGCAGACAGGGTCGTTCCGGGGCCTGTTAGCAATGATGACTGCATCAAAGAGGCCGTCTGCATAGATACAAGGAAGATAATGGACTCCTGTCGGGATAAGGACTGTGTTGAGGATCTGCGGGTCTACCCCACCGTGAACTCGGCGCCCTTGATACAGAGCGCATTCAGCGTCCGCCCCCGCTGTGCCGAGCTTTTGCAGTGCGAGGTCAGCGTTAAGGAGATCTGCCTCAACAGAGGCTATTACACCGTCGATGTCACATACTTCTACAAGGTAACCGGCGAGGTGTTCCCGTCAAATCAGACCGTTACGGGTCTTGCCGTGTTTGATAAGCGAGTGATGCTCTTCGGCAGTGAGGGCAGTGTGAAGTCGTTTTCGTCGAACGCCACGGTAAACAGTGCCGACAACAGCATGCCCTACGCCGTTGTCGATGCGGTAGACCCCATTGCGCTGCACATGACGCTCTCCGACACTGCGGTGTCCGACCCCGGCATAGAGCAGAGAGATATCCCCGAAGCAATACTTAGTCATTTTGATGATGAGCTCTCGTTTGCATCGGCAGAAAAGACGCTCTATGTCACGCTCGGCCAGTTTTCGATAATCAGGCTTCTGCGCACAACGCAGCTGCTCATCCCCGCCTATGATTATTGCCTGCCGGAGAAGGAGTGCGTGGGTGCAAGCGAGGATGACCCGTGCACGATGTTCGGGCGCATCCGCTTCCCGGTTGAGGAGTTCTTCCCGCCCGATGCCGTTGAGGAATGCGACGAATACAAAAGCTTGGTATAATAAATCAGTCGCCAAGGGCGGTATAAGATGAGAACATGCCGCCCTTTACGGGTTTAGTTTTGAGCGAGCTATTTTTCGTTCAGGCAAAATAACAAAATTCCGGCAATACTTTGTGTATTACCGGAATTTTTTATGAAGCACGGGCGGAAAAGAGCCGTTCAAAACCGGCTTGCTTTTCAGCTTATGCCGCCCCAAAAAAGAGTGACTGATTTTTACTTTCTAATAACTATATTGTCTTTGTCCTTATAAATGCCGTTTTCGGGGATGACGCCTCGGACGCAGCTTGTAGGGTAAACGCTTGCGCCTCGGCCGAGAATCGTGCCGGGGTTAAGAACGCTGTTGCAGCCTATCTCGACACCGTCGCCGAGGATAGCGCCGACCTTTTTGCGCTTTGTTTCAATGTTTCCATCGGGGGATTTGATGACGACAAGGGTCTTGTCGCTTTTGACATTGCTCGTTATGGAGCCTGCGCCCATGTGCGACTTGTAGCCGAGCACAGAGTCGCCGATGTAATTATAATGCGGTGCTTGGACATTGTCGAAAAGTATCGAGTTTTTTATCTCGGTGGAGTTGCCGACAACGGTGTTTTTGCCGATGATGGCGCTGCCCCTTATAAAGGCGCAGTGGCGCACCTCGGCACCGTGGTCGATGATGCAGGGGCTGCCGATGTAAGCAGACGGGAAAACCGTTGCATCCCTTGCGACCCAGACATTTTCGCCACGCTTTTCAAATTCGTCCTCCGGCAGGGCATTGCCAAGCTCAATAATGAAGTCCTTTATATCGGGCAGCACCTCCCAAGGATAGGTCTTGCCCTCGAAAAGCGGAGCCGCTATGGTCTTGGTCAGGTCTAAAAGTTCTTTGATCTCAAGCATTATTTCACCTTCACGAGTCTTCCGCACTTGGCCATTGCATCGATGATATAATCAACGCTCTCCTCGCATTTTTCATGCGTGAGTGCCTCGACCATGACACGCAGGACGGGCTCTGTGCCGCTTTTTCTAAGGAGCACTCTGCCCTCGGTGCCTAACTTTGCCTCGACCTCGGCAACTGCCGCCTTGACCTCGGCGCATTCGAGCGTTGCGTCCTTGTCATCAACGACAACATTTTTAAGAAGCTGCGGATACATGACCACCGGAGCAGCAAGAACCGAAAGGGGCTGCTTACTCTCACACATGGCTTCCATTATCTTTATGGCGGTCAGAATGCCGTCACCGGAGTTTGCAAGGCGGCCGAAAATGATGTGTCCCGACTGCTCGCCGCCGAGGATATGACCGTTTGCACGCATGTTCTCGGCAACATATTTGTCGCCGACCTTGGTCTTTTCGTAGCCGATGCCGAGCTCGTCAAGCGCCTTGTAGAGGCCCATGTTCGACATGACGGTCGTGACTATCTTCTTATTGCCCAAGATGCCGCAATCGTGCATATACTTGCCGCAGACATACAAAATATGATCACCTGTTATGATGTTGCCCTTTTCGTCGACGGCAAGGCAGCGGTCGGCATCGCCGTCAAAGGCGAAGCCAACATCAAGTCCGTTTTCGAGGACAAACTGCTGCATCTTCTCTATATGCGTTGATCCGCAGTCGACATTGATATTGAGGCCATCGGGGTTGTTGTTTATAACATAGGTGTCGGCGCCCAGAGCATCAAACACGCTTTTTGCCATCATCCATGTGCTGCCGTTTGCGCAGTCAAGGCCGACCTTTTTGCCCTTGTACGAGCGGGTAGCAAGCGAGATAAGGAAACCGATATAGCGGTTCCTGCCGGCGGCGTAGTCGACCGTTCTTCCTATCTTATCGCCCTTGGCGTAGGGCAGAACGTCGGGCTCGCCTGAGTTTGCCTTGTCGATATACTCCTCGATGCCGTCAAGCACATCGTCGCTCATCTTCTCGCCTGCGCCGTTAATGAGCTTGATGCCGTTGTCGTAATAAGGGTTGTGGCTTGCCGAGATCATTATGCCGCAGTCAAAATCATCCGCTCTTGCGATGTATGAAACGCTGGGCGTGGTGGTGACATGCAGAAGATAGGCATCAGCGCCCGATGCAGTAAGGCCTGCGCACAGTGCCGACTCGAACATATAGCTTGAACGGCGGGTGTCCTTGCCGATGACGACACGGGCCTTGTGGTCCTTTCCGTAGTACCAGCCGAGGTAGCGGCCTATCTCAAATGCATGCATGACCGTAAGGTCAACATTCGCTTCCCCACGGAAGCCGTCAGTTCCGAAATATTTTCCCATAACTGTTACTCCCCTTATGCTCAATCGAGCTTCGACGCCGCCTCTTTATCAAGGCAAAGGGTCATATTCATATGCATCTGGAGCATGGCGGCAGGCACATAGGTCGTCGTTTTACCGTAGACCAGCTTATGGATTATCTCCGCCTTTTCCTCGCCGAATGCAACAAGGATAACATTTTTGGCACTGCATATGGTTTTAAGCCCCATGGTAACGCCCATGTCGGGCACATTTTCCACACCTCCGAAGTGCTCTGCCTTCATGCGCTTCGTGCTGTCGGTAAGCTGCTGGACATGGGTATGCGTGTCATAAAGCGTGGCAGGCTCGTTAAAGCCGATATGGCCGTTTAGGCCGATGCCGAGAACGACAAGGTCAAGGCCGCCGTGGGCCGCTATCTCATCGTCGTAGCTCTCGGGGTTCTCCTCGGGCGGATTGTGAAGCTTCGTAATGCCTTTTTTGGAATAAAGCTCCTCGTTAAGCTGATGAGCGCAGCTCAGGCTCTCGTCTGCGCCTATGTATTCGCAGACATTGAATGCCTCGCAGCCGGAAAGGTCGGCAGTCTCATCCGAGGCAAGCTCGGCGAAAACGCCCTCAAGCGAGTGTCCCGCCGTAAAGGCAAGGCAGGCATCGGGTTTTTCTGAAACAAGCTTTTTCACCATTGACGAAACAAGCTTGTTTATCGCTTCTTTGCTGTCAACAATAATCTTCATTTTTATACGCTTCCTTTATAATTCGTCTCCGCCTTGGAAAAGCTATCAGTCGGAGGCGATAAAATTGGCCATAATTTTTGTCAGAACAATAATATTATATTTTACCATCCTTATATCGATGCGCATCATGGGTAAACGGCAGCTGGGTGAAATGGAGCTGTCTGAATTTATCGTCGGTGCACTTATCGCAGATCTTGCCGCAACGCCCTTGCAGGATATTGGCACTCCCCTATTAAACGGTCTTGTACCGATATTCACGCTGTTTGCGCTCGAGATAATAATCGCCGGGCTATCCATGCGCAGCCTGAAGGTGCGCAAGCTCGTGTTCGGTAAGCCCGAGATAATTATTGAAAACAGTAAGATTGACCGTGAGAAAATGCGTAAAAACCGCTTCACGCTCGACGAGCTGATGCAGGAGCTGCGAAACCAAGGCTTATCGGACACGACGCAGATAGAATATGCGGTGCTCGAAACGAACGGTCAGCTCAATGTCATTTTGCAAAAGTCCGAGCAGCCGGTCACACCGTCCCAGCTCGGCATCACCGCCAAAAGCGACGGCTACGCCCACATTATAATAAACGAGGGCAGGATACTCGACAACAATCTGCGCATGCTCGGCAGAGACAGAAGCTGGCTCGACAGGGAGATAAAGCGTCAGGGCGCAGCATCTGCGGAGGATGTGTACCTTCTCACGCTCACCGAAACGGGCAAGATATTCTGCCAGCGAAAGGAGCTGGCAAAATGAGCAGAGAAATATGCGCATACCTGCTGCTTCTGGCGCTGTTTTTAGGCTCGCTATACAATATCCATGTGATGGACACCAAGATAGGCTCCCTGCGCACGGAGGTGGAAAAAGCCTATGAAAGCGCCCAAAACGGCGACTTTGAGGATGCCTACAGGCAGCTGCGTTCGGCAGCGGACAGGTGGCTTGACATGGACGAGTATACACACATATTCATCCGTCACACGGAGATAGACTCGGCGACGGATGCGTTTTTCGATATGCTGTCGGACATTGCGTCAAAGGACGCAGAAGGCGCCGAGGGAAGCTACCGCAAGCTGGACGCTCACCTACAATCGCTCATTACGATAGAGCATCTTAGCTTCGGCAGCATATTCTGATCACTTGTCGCTAAGAAGCTTTGTGAGCTCCTCCATGAAGGTGTTTATATCCTTAAAGCTGCGGTAGACCGAAGCAAAGCGCACATATGCGACCTCGTCGACCTCCTTCATCCTTCTCATGACCATCTCTCCGATATCGACGGTGCTGATCTCACGCTCAAGAGCGCTCTGCAGCTCCTGCTCGATCTCGTCGGCAATCTTCTCAAGCTGCGCAAGCGACACGGGGCGCTTTTCGCAGGCACGCACCATGCCGTTTATGAGCTTGACACGGTCAAAGGTCTGGCGTGAGCCGTCACGCTTGACGACGACAAGCGGCAGGTGCTCAATGATCTCGTATGTAGTAAAACGCTTCTGGCACGCAAGACATTCTCTGCGTCTGCGTATGGTCGAGCCCTCCTCGGCGGGACGGGAGTCGATCACCTTACTTTCAAGAAATCCGCAAAACGGGCATTTCATCTATGCTTCCTCCGGTGGACAAATTTTGGTCAAAAACACTATATCTTGTGTATTATAGCACAACACACCCTCAATTGACAAGGGCAAGAAACTCTTCACGGGTCATTATAACATTCAGAACATCCAAAAGTGCATTTCCCGTCATTTTTTCGGGCAGACCGAGCATTGTCAAAAGCTCTGCACGCTTCTTGGCGCTGTCCGCTCTGCCGGTGTAGCCCTTGGCGTACATATCAGCTTTGGTGATGGTGGCTTTCTTGTCCTCCGATACGCCGTCCACGGTCGCACCGGCGGCAATGAGTGCCTCCAAAAGCACCTCGGGCTTCATGCCCTCAACACCTAACTTGCCTTCCTTGGAGGTCTTAGCCTTACGGCGCTCCTTGCCGTAAATGTCGGGGATATAAGCGTGCTTGAGGTACTTGGGGTCAACGCAGCCTTTTATGAAATTGCGTATGACAAATCCCGCTCCGTCAGAGTCGGTAAAAACTATCATGCCCCGCTTTTCGGCAAGTGTGCGCAGAAGCTGCTGCTTTTCCTTGTTGTTAAACACGCCGAAGCCGCTCGTTTCGATGATGACGGCATCAACGACCTGTGAGAGGGTATTTTTATCGTACCTGCCCTCGACGACTATGACCTCGGAAACTTTATGCATCAGTCTCACCTGCGGCAATGCGCATGACGCATTCCTTCAAAAGCTCCTTAGGCTCTGTTGCGCTGCTTTTCATGGCATAGTCTGTCTCGGCACACAGCTCAACGGCTCGTCTGAGCTGCACTTGGCTGAAGCGGCGGGCACTCGTCATGAGCTTGGATGCGACAAAATCGTGTTTGAGTGAGCAGGTTTTCATGAGATAGTCCTTGCCCTGCCCGCTTTGGATGGCAACCGAGGCCGCATAAAGCTGGCGCATTTGGTTGCCGAGCACGGCAAGTATCATAATAGGGTCATTATTTTTATCGTCCAGAAGCTCACCCAAAAGCGACATGGCGGCATTATACTCGCCCCTTGCCATGCTCTCGGTCATGTCGAAAACAACGGCTTCGGGGATGTGGTGCGCAACGGCGTTGACATCCTCGATAGTGACCTTCTCCCCCTTTGCGTAGGCGGCAATTTTGTTTATCTCGGGAATGAGCCCGCTCATGATATCGCCACTGACGGTGATGAGCCGCTGGGCAGCGTTGAGCTCGATGCTCTTGCCCGATGCTGCAAAGCGCTTGACTATCCATTTGATGAGCGCATCGCTTAATTGGGCAGTGACATGTATCTCAACACCGGCTTTGGCAAAGGTTTTATATAGCTTGAGCCTTTTATCCGGCTCAAAGCTCGGCTCGCACAGAAAAACCACGGTGCAGTAATCGGGAATGTCGCTTATTGCCTTTATGACCTCATCGGTCTCGGAAAGCTTGTTCAGGTCAACGCCACGCACCTCGACCATGCTTCGCTCGGACAGAAACGGCACGGAGTCGATTGCCTCGGCAAGCGCAAGAGCGGAAAAATCCCGCTCATTTAACTTGCGGTAGCTGAAATCATCCGCTTCCTCGCCGACGCAAAGCCTGCGCAGCTCGGAAAGGTACTGCTCCGCCAGATAGTCCTCCGGCCCCCAGATAAGGTACAGGCGCTGCGGGCCCGTTTGCCTTAGTCTGCGGATGCTTTCGCCGTAATTGAATTTTTCTTCGGTTCTCGTCTTTTTTGCCATTTAATCACCGCATTTTATAACTATTCTTCCGCTTTCATCGGTTCTGTATATCTCCACGCCGTGCTCGGTGAGCCGGTCAAGCACATCGTCCGCCGGGTGGCCGTAGTTATTATAGCCCACGGATATCACGGCTTTCTCAGGCTCAGCCTCATCCAAAAGCTCCTCGCTCGTTGAATACTTCGAGCCGTGGTGGCCGACGATGAGGATATCGGTATCTGATAGATCCTGCGCATTTACAAGCTTGCGCTCTGTTGCACCACGCACATCGCCGGTTATGAGAATATCCTCATCGCCGACTTCTGCGGTTAACATAATACCTCTATCGTTCTTATCGCCCTTGTCAAAGGGTGCGTAGAGCTTAAGGCTGATGCCGCCTGCGTCAAGCTCGGTGTCTTGGGAAATGTACATGAGCTTAACATGGTTACCGTGTGCGGCGGCAACGAGCTCTGCCAGCACACCGTCCTCGATATAGCCGACATACTCGGGCAAAATGAGCGTTTCGATCTTTATTGTGTTCATGAGCCGCACGACACCGTTTATGTGGTCAGAGTGCAGGTGTGTGAGGATGAGGCAGTCGATTTTCGTCCTGCCGCTTGCGAGCAGGTACTGCCCTACCTCGCTTCCGGCGTTTGTCATTGTGCCCCTGCTGCCGCAGTCGATGACCGCTGCGTGCTCGCCCTCGGTCACGGCGATGCACTGGCCGCTGCCGACATCCATAACGCCGAGCGTGCCGGTGTCGGCGAGCATATCCGCTCTCGTCTGCGCAAACACTCCGATGAGTGCAATTATGCTCAGTGCGGCGGGGATAAGCGGATTAAACCTCTTGCCCTTTCTGCGGATAAAGTACCACAGGGCAAAGGCGGCATACACGAACGCAAGCCACAAAACAGCGTAAAGGTTCTCGGTATACACTGCCGAATACGGCAGGCGGGCAAGATTCTTGACGACGAATGCAATGTAGCGCACAAGATACGCAAGCGCTTCGGCAGCAAGGACTGCTATCGGCTTAATGACGAAGCCCAAGAGACACACGGCGTAACCGCCGACAAAGAGCACCGACACCGCCCACAGGCAGAGAATGTTCGTTATCGGCATAAGCAGTGAAACATAGCCGAAGTGCACGGCAATCAGCGGCACGGAAAACACCGTGACGCTTAGCGAGCTTGACAGCGAGCCTATGAGATAGCTGCGCAGTCTGCCCTTGCCGGGTAAATGACTGTTCAGCCAATCGAACACAGGCTGAGCGAACAGATATATGCCCGCCATGGCCGCAAACGACAGCTGGAGCGAGACGCTTCCGGCTGCAAAGGGGTTTGCGGCTAAAATGAGTGCAAGAGCAAAGCACAGGCTCGTCGTGCGGTCGCTTTCCCTGCCGAACACGGGAGCAAGCAGAAAAACCGAGAGCATTATGCCCGCTCTGACCGCCGAGTGCGACGAGCCGGACATGACAACAAACGCCCAGATTAGCGTCAGGCACAGCACGGATGTTCTTCGGCTTTTGCCCATGACGAGCTGCAAAAAAGCAACCAGAAACGACACATGCATGCCCGAAATGGCAACGGCATGTGCAAGTCCCGAGACGCCCATTGCAGAATACAGCGCATCGTCCTTGTAATACTCGCTCCTGTCGCCGGTCAGCAGCGCCAGCATGAACGGCGAAGCATCCTGCGGAAACACGCTTTTTATCTGCGTGCGCAGGGCTTTGCCTATCCGTTGGGGCAGGAATTTTAACGAGCTGCCGTGGGATATTATCTCCGCTTGTTCAAGATTGCCGACAGTGTAGGTGCCGGCGGATATATAATTGTCTACCTCTTCGCCGTATTTGGTTACCGCAGAGCGAAAGCGTATCTTTGCCCTAAGTGTGTCCCCGGGTTCAAGCTCTGTCAGCTTATGGTCATAGTCGTAGATCGCCGCCTTGACATACGGGGTGTTATCGCCCGTGAGCTTAACATACACACGGCTGCAATTATCGTAATTTGTCGGATAATCAAGCACCTGCGCATCAACGGTCAGGGTCTTGCCGACAAGCGCTTCGCACGGTGTCACCGTGCTGTCATAATGAATTTTATAGCCTGCAAAGCCTATTGCTGCGGCAAGCGCCGCAAGTATAATGCATTTTCTTGTATTCCCCTTGAACAGCAGTCCGCACGCTGCCGTGACCGCCGCCACTATGGCTGCGGTCATGAGATGACAATACGGCAAAGCATAGTGCGCTGCAAATACGGAAATAACAAACCCAATCGAAAAGGCCGCCAGCTTCCTGACGCTTCTCATATCCTCGTCACCACTAATGCATATTCTATCTAATCAAAAAAAGCAGAAAGTCACAGGGGGCTTTCTGCTTTCAATTATTAAACCATAGTCTCGCAGAGCTTTTTGCCGCCGAGGATGTGGAAATGCAGGTGCTTGACGGTCTGGCCGCCGTCCTCGCCGCAATTATTGACGACACGGTAGCCGTTGGTGAGTCCCTCTGCCTTTGCTATCTTTGCAATTGCCTCGAAGCACTTTGCAACCAGTGCGGAGTTATCTGCATTTATCTCGTCGGCACAGCAGATGTGCTGCTTGGGCAGTACAAGAATATGCACAGGCGCCTGCGGATTTATATCACGGAAAGCGAAAACATACTCGTCCTCATACACCTTTGTCGAGGGTATCTCCCCCGCTATGATCTTGCAAAACAGACAATCGTTCATGGTTTTCTCCTTTCACTCAGATGCCGAGCTTTTCGGCAACAAAATCGTCAACAACGGCAAGTGCATTATCGGTCTTGAGCACATCACTGCCGCCGCCCATTGCGGAATCCGGCTTACCGCCGCCCTTGCCGCCTGCAACGGCAGAGACAAAGCGGACAAGCTCGCCAGCCTTGACACCCTGTGCAACAGCTTCGGCACCGCAGGATGCAACGAAGGTCACCTTATTATCGTTTATCGTTGCAAGTACGGCAACGACCTTGGGATCCTTATCTCGCAGGAAGTCGCCGATCTTTCTGAGATCGTTTGCGCCGAGATCGGTGCGGGTTGCGGTCAGGACACTCAGTCCGCCTATCTGCTTTGCAGCAAACAGGAAGCGCTCAACATCGCCGTACAGGAGCTTATCCTTCAGGCGCTCGACATTCTGGCGCATTTCCTTCATCTCGGACACAAAGCTCTCGGTCTTGGCCAAAAGGTCGGAGGGCTTGGTCTTCAAAAGCTCAGCTGCCTTGGCAAGCTTGAGGTTTGCCTCATTTGCCATGCGCAGGAACTCCTTACCGGTGACGGCTTCAATTCTGCGAACACCGCTTGCAATGGAGCTTTCGCTGAGGATGTGGAACGGCCCGACCTTTGCGGTGTTATCGATATGCGTACCGCCGCACAGCTCCATGCTGTAATCACCCATGGTGACAACTCTGACGACATCACCGTATTTTTCACCGAAAAGTGCCGTTGCGCCTAACTTCTTGGCCTCATCGATGCTCATTTCCTTCGTTATTATATCCATGCCGTCGAGAATGGCTTCGTTGACGGAGTTTTCGACAGCCGTCAGCTCCTCGGGCGTGAGAGCGTTAAAGTGCGTGAAGTCAAAGCGCAGCTTGTCGGCATCGACGAGAGAGCCCGCCTGATGGACATGGTCGCCGAGGACCTGACGCAGTGCGCTGTGCAGAAGATGGGTTGCCGAGTGAGCTCTGGACACGGCCTTGCGCCGCTCGGTATCAACGGTTGCAATGACCTCGTCGCCGACATTGAGCGTGCCGGACTTCATAACACCGTAATGCAGGTACTTGTTACCTTTGTCCTTCTTGACATTCGTGACCTCAAAGCGAGTGAACTTGCCCTCGGAAACATCCTCAAGGCAGAAGCCGATATCGCCTGTATCGGCAAGCTGGCCGCCCATCTCGGCATAGAACGGGGTCTTGTCGAGAACGACAATGCCCTCGCAGCCCTCGGGTATCTCGGAGGCAAGCTCGTCGGCGTATACAAGTGCGAGCACGGTGCCCTGATCGGTTGTCTTGTCGTAGCCGGTGAATTTTGTGGGCGTAGTGTCAAGGCCGAGATCAATTCCTGCCCAGCCAAGGTCGCCCAGTGCTTCACGAGCCTTTCTTGCACGAACCCTCTGCTCCTGCATGAGTCTGTCAAACTCATCGGTATCGAGTGTCATGCCCTCGTCCTCGACCATCTCAAGCGTAAGGTCCACGGGGAAGCCGTAGGTGTCGTAGAGCTTGAATGCATCGGCGCCGGAAAACACGCTCTCGCCCTTTGCCTTGTGCTCGGCAAGGATGGAGGCAAATATCTGCATACCGGCATCGATAGTCTTTGCGAAGTTTTCCTCCTCGCTCTTTATAACACGGGTAATGTACTCCTGCTTCTCACGAAGCTCGGGGTACTGGCACTCGTTTTCGTGGATAACGGTGTCGACTATCTCGTAAAGGAAGGGCTTATTAACGCCGAGCAGCTTGCCGTGGCGAGCAGCCCTGCGCAGCAGGCGGCGCAGGACATAGCCTCTGCCCTCGTTTGAAGGCAGGACGCCGTCGCAGATCATAAAGGTTGCACTGCGGATATGGTCGGTGATGACACGCAAAGAAACATCCATCTTATGGCTCTTGCCGTAAAATGCTCCTGTTATCTCGGACACCTTGTGGGTGATGTTCATAACGGTGTCGACATCAAACAGTGAGTCGACGCCCTGACACACGACAGCAAGACGTTCAAGTCCCATGCCGGTGTCGATATTCTTCTGAACAAGGTCGGAGTAGTGACCCTCGCCGTCGTTATCAAACTGGCTGAAAACATTGTTCCAGACCTCGATGTAACGATCGCAGTCGCAGCCGACGGTGCAGTCGGGCTTGCCGCAGCCGTACTTCTCGCCACGGTCATAGTATATCTCCGAGCAGGGGCCGCACGGGCCGGAGCCGTGCTCCCAGAAGTTATCCTCCTTGCCGAAGCGGAAGATGCGCTCTGCAGGGATACCGATCTGCTTGTTCCAGATCTCCCATGCCTCGTCGTCATCGACATAAACTGAGGGATACAGTCTGTCGGGGTCTATGCCGACCCACTCGGGGCTGGTGAGAAACTCCCAGCTGAATGCAATAGCTTCCTTCTTGAAGTAATCGCCGAAGGAGAAGTTTCCGAGCATCTCAAAATAGGTGCCGTGTCTTGCGGTCTTGCCGATATTCTCGATATCACCGGTGCGGATGCACTTCTGGCAGGTGCAGACACGCTTGCTGGGCGGCACGGCTTCACCCTTGAAATAGGGCTTCATAGGTGCCATACCGGAGTTTATGAGCAAAAGACTTGCGTCGTTATGCGGTATCAGCGAGAAGCTGGGCAGACGCTTGTGACCCTTGCTTTCAAAAAACGAGAGGAACATCTCTCTAAGTTCGTTAAGTCCAAATGCTTTCATCTTTATCTCCTCCTACTTTATCCTTCTGAGTATTGACAGCGCACTGCATTTAACCGGCAGGCGCATTTTAAACTTCATCATTGCGTGGGGCGTTGCCGTTATTGCTTCGCCGTTTTCGTCCCAAAGCTCGGTCACGGCAAAGGATATCGGCTCGCCCTCGTTTGTTAATAGCTCCACCGTATCACCGACGCAGAAGCGGTTGCGCTGCGTAAGCTCGGCAAAGCCGTCGTCGGCGCAGCCTTCGACAACTGCGCATACATATGCATCGGAAAAATAGCTTGCCTCGGCAAAGTGCTGACCCGGGTCACCGTAGTAAAAGCCGGTGCAATAGGGCCGGTGGCTGACCTTATTAAGCTCATCTATCCACACCTGTGGGAGCGCCTCGCCCTCTAGGGCATAGTCTATCGCATGGCGGTAGGCATTCGTGACGGCGGCGGCGTAGTAGGCAGATTTCATCCTGCCCTCTATCTTGAAGCTCGTCACGCCCGCATCTATAAGCTCGGGGATGTGCTCAATCATACACATGTCACGGGAGTTCATGATGTGCGTACCCTTATCCTCGCTTATCTCGAAATATTCGCCCGGACGCTTTTCCTCGACAAGGTGGTACTTCCACCGGCAGGGCTGAGCGCATGCTCCACGGTTTGCGTCTCTGCCGGTCAAGTAGTTTGACAGCAGGCAGCGTCCGGAAAACGACACGCACATAGCGCCGTGCACAAAGGCTTCTATCTCAAGCTCCTTGGGGGTGTTGGCCCGAATCTTTCGGATATCCTCCATGGGCGTTTCCCGTGCCAAAACGACACGGTCGGCTCCCATTTCAAACAGCACATTGGCCGTTGCGCTGTTTATAACGCCGAGCTGGGTGCTGACATGTCTCGACACCTTGGGGGCATACTTTTTGGCCGCCGCCATCACGCCGAGGTCTGCGATTATGAACGCATCAACGCCGGCATCCTGCGCCTGCTCCAAAAACTCCGGAAGCTGCGAAAGCTCGTCCTCCCTCGGCAAGGTGTTGCAGGTCATGTGCACCGCCGTACCGTTTGCGTGGGCAAGCTTTGTCGCTTTACTCAGCTCGTGAAAGGTGAAATTACCGGCAGACGCCCGCATCCCGAACTGTGTACCTGCAAGATACACGGCATCGGCACCGTAGTGCAGCGCCATTTCAAGGCGCTCGAAGTCACCTGCCGGTGCAAGCAGTTCTATCTTCGGCTTAATCATAATCCTGTTTTGCTACGAAGGCCTCAAATGCGCCGCTGCTGGTGAAATATTCGTGGCTGCCGGTAGACGAATTGAGCGCATAGAACATATAGTTGGTCTTTTCCGGCTGGAGTGCCGCCTTGATGGACGATAAGCCCGGAGAGCATATCGGTGTTGGCGGCAAGCCCTTCTTTATACGGGTGTTGTAGGGCGAGTCCTTCTGAAGCATGTCCTTTGTAGGTGCGCCCTCGTGGTCGGGGTACTCGTACAGTGAGGTCGAGTCTATCTGGAGCGGCCAATCCTTGCTAAGGCGGTTGTAAATGACGGATGCGATCTTGTAACGGTCGGCATTATCCGACGCTTCCTTCTCGATCATGGATGCGATGGTGATTATCTCACGCATGCTGTAACCGCTTTCCTTCTGCCATTCGAGCATTTCGGCAGTCATCTTGTAATGGAAGGTCTCAAGCAGCTTGTTGATTGCACTGGAGGCGGGCATACCCTCATAGAACTCATAGGTGTCCGGGAAAAGGAAGCCCTCAAGGCGGCTGGCATCGCCCTTTTCTATGCCGTCAAGGAAGGAATAGTTAAAGGTCGCATTCGCCGCTGCGTCCATAAGATCGTCATAGTCGCAAACGCCCTCGGCATCAAGCTTTTTGAAGATATCATGCATGGTATAGCCCTCAGGGAAGGTTATCTTGAGAGCAACCATTGCGCCGGAGCCGGTCTGCATTTTCATGACTAGCGCACGGTAATCATAGCTTGACTTGAGTTCATACGTGCCCGGGTCAAGCTTTGCGTCGGCGTTGGAGAAGCCGCAGTAGAGCTTGAACAGCCACTTATATTTGATGATGCCTGCGTCCTTGAGCTTATCGGCGACATAATTTATATCGGCGGTATGAGTCTTTTTCTTGACCTCCTTGCCGTCATCGTCCTTTTCGGTGTACTCGTTATACTCGAACGAGTCCTTTTCAAGAACGATCGTCGCCTGCACATCATCGGACTTGAGCGCCAACACATCCGTCGCCGCAGACCACGCAAGGCACGCCAAAATGACGCTCACGCTGACGACGAAAATGAAGTACATCAGCCCGCCGAGCTTGGTCTTGCTCTTCTTTCCTGCGTTATTCACCGGAGTTTGAGCACGGCCGGTCTCGGAGGACATTTTGACATTCATCTTGCCGCTTGTGTCCTTCTTTGCATTATCGTTTTTCTTTTCGTTCATAGGGTTTCCCTTCTTGCGGTCACGATAGGTCCTTGCGCTGTAACCGCTGATAAGTGATTTGCATATTATGTTTCAGACACAGGTTTTCTGTGTATCGACTGCTGATTTGCCGCATCATTTCGTCCGCCGCACCGGACACCGATCACGGAATTTTTTTAGTGCGGAGAAAGGTCAAAACTATGTTCTGCAACAACGGAAATAACAGTTGCTTCTGGATAATCATTATCCTGCTCATCCTGTTCTGCGGCTGCGGCAACGGCTGCGGCTGCTCGAACAACAACGACAACGGCTGCGGCTGTGGCTGCGGCTGCAACTAAGGTACCATAGCAGGGCTCCTTCGGGAGCCTTTTTCATTCCGTTAGGACTAAGCTCACCGCAATATCGGTAGGCTCTGTCGGGATAATGCTCTCCATCATCCGCTTTCTACAAAGGCAGACGGTGAAGCACTCATATTCTGCAAGATAGCGGTCATAATACCCCGCTCCGTGCCCTAATCTGTCGCCGTTTTCATCGCAGCACAGTGCTGGTACTATCATGATATCGTCCGTTTGTGGCGTAAGCTCCGGCGCATCGGGCACAGGCTCGGGGATGCCGAACTTGCCCGAGCGAAGCTCGTTTAAGCTTGAGATGAGCCTAAAGCTCATTTTGCCGTCTGCTTCACACACGGGAAGTGCGGCAATCTTTCCGGCGGCAAGCGCATGGGATATGATTCCCTGCGTTTTGACCTCCCTGCCGATGCTGAAATACACGAACACACGCTTTGCGCTAAGATACTCCGGCAGGCTCAGAAGCTTTGCCTCGATGGCGGCATCGCTTTCGTCTATATAGCCTTGCGGCAGAGCCTCAAGCTCGCCGCGTTTTTTTGTGCGAAGCAGATGCTTATCACAGTGCGGCTTTGATGATAGAATAGATCTCCTCATGCTTATCCTCAATGCTGCGTTCAACGCCGTCAGTCTTATAAGCTATCCTCGTCCAGCCGTAGTAATCGGCGGCCTTGTCGGCCACACGCAGGCAGTTTTCGAGGTATTGAATGTCCTTCTCGTGGATATCGGCGCTGGTGTTGGTTTTTTCCTGCCGGTGGCGCATCCTCGCAAGCGAGGTCTCGACATCGACATCAAGGTAGATGACGAGATCCGGCACGGGAAGCCCCATCTTCACATGCTCAAGGTCGTACAGCCATTTAAAGAACTCGCCGAGCTCCTCATCCGGCAGCTTCGCGCCCTGATGCACGGCGTTCGAGGTCGTGTATCTGTCCGAGAGGATAAATCCCCCTGCATTATATATCTTGCCCCAATCCTTGCGATATGAGGCAAAGCGGTCAACGGCATAAAAAGTCGAGGCCGTGTAGGCGTTGACATCCGCCGGATTATCTCCGAACTCGCCGCCGAGGTACATCCTTATAAGCGCCGAGCTTTCGTTATCATATCTGGGGAAAACGATGTGATCATACTCTATTCCCTCGTTCTCCAGCCGTTGGCACACGCGCTTATAGTGAGCGGATTTGCCGCTGCCGTCTATGCCCTCAAAAACTATGAGCTTTCCTTTTTCCATCACTTTATCCCTAACCGTTTCCGCCACGCCTTTAAAACGAACTGCGGAAGTCTTTTTATCTTTCTGAATCGCTTCGGCTCTTCAAAGCAGCGGTAAAGCCACTCCAAGTTGAGCTTCTGCCACACTATCGGTGCTCGCCTTGCCTGACCTGAGAACACATCGAGCGTACCGCCAAGTCCCGCCATAAGTCCGGCATCAAGCTTGCCTGCGTGCTTTGCCATCCATTTTTCCTGCTTCGGGACGCCGAGACAGACCATGACAAAATCCGGCCTTGCGGCGTTTATCTTGGAGACGACCGCCGCATCGTCGCTGCCGTAGCCGTCGTTCGTGCCGCAGACTATAAGTCCCGGGAAGCGCAGCTTCATGCGCTCGGCTGCCCTTTCGGCAACGCCGGGGCGTGCTCCGAAAAGGAACACCGAGCCGCCAACTTCGGCAAGACGCTTTAAAACCTCGGTCGCAGCATCGATACCCGGCAAATGCTCCTTGAGCGGCGTTTTGAGTATCCTAGCAGCCTGCATGACGCCCGTGCCGTCGGGGATAACAAGGTCTGCGCATTTTATCGCTTCGGCGACCTCGGGGTCATCCCACGCAGCCATGACTATCTCGGGATTGGGGGTCACCATGTATGCGCAGCGGTGCTCGGATATGAGCATTAGCGCACGGTCGACCGCTTCTTTCATTGTCAGGTCGTCGATACCGACTCCCAGAACATCAACTCTGTTCAAATTTGGCTGAACACCTTTCCTATTTTCTCATGGATAACAAGGTCAGCCTCGCTGTCGTAAGGGGTGCTGCTCAAATTGACGAGTGCAAGCTTATTTCCACGGTAATAATTAATAAGTCCCGCAGCGGGATACACATTCAGGGAAGTGCCGCCTATGATAAGCACCTCGGCCTCGGATATGCATTTGATGGCTTCGCTTACTATCCTATCGTCAAGCGGCTCCTCGTAAAGCACGATATCCGGCCTTATAACGCCGCCGCATATGCATCTTGGAACGCCCTCGCCGTGGTTCATCTTGTCGGCGGGGTACGGTCTGCGGCAGGACGAGCAGTAGCTTCGCAATATGCTGCCGTGCAGCTCAAGCACTTTCTTGCTGCCGGCTGCCTGATGAAGCCCGTCTATATTCTGCGTGACGACCGCTTTGAGCTTTCCCTGCCGCTCAAGCTCGGCAAGCTTTAAGTGTGCGGCATTGGGCTTAACGCCATCAACAACGAGCTTTTCCCTGTGGAACTTGTAGTATTCCTCAGGGTACCTTGTAAAAAATGTGTGGCTCAAAATCGTCTCGGGAGGGTATTTATACTTCTGATTGTACAGGCCGTCGACACTGCGGAAGTCGGGTATTCCGCTTTCGGTGGACACGCCCGCCCCGCCGAAAAACACGACATTGTCGCTTTCGTCTATCCACTTTTTAAGCTGCAAAATTTTCTCGTCCATTTTCAGCCACTTCTTTTCCTATTTTATCTGTTTATTATACTACACATAAATATTCTAAGCAAGTAAATATTCGTCGATAATTTGCGCCACAGGGTCATTATTGCAGTCGGTCGCAATGATATCCGCCATGGCCTTGACCTTATCCGTTCCGTTTGCCGTGGCGGCGCTTAGACCCGCCAGCTTAAGCATCGGCTCATCATTTTCCGAGTCACCGACGGCTATGCACTCATTGGGTTCAATGCCGAGCCTTGCGCACAGGGTCTTTAGCCCCTCGGCCTTGCTCACGCCGCTTGCGTTTATTTCAAGCGAAGTGTCCGTCACGCAGGTGAAGGTCACGGGAAGCTCACGCAGCTTTTCAAGCACCTCGGCAGCCTCATAGTCGTTTGCGAAAAAGAGGTTGAATTTCTCGACAGGCTCGGGGTTTTCCATGTACATTGCAAAGACATCGTCGACGATGTTCATGCACTCACGGTAAATGGGCTCATAGGCGCTGAAGCCGAAGTCGCCGCAGCTATCCACGCACCAGCGGCTGCTGTAGCTTTTGCTGTCTATGAACATGACGGGCATGACATAGCGGCCGCTTGCCTGCGCAATGATGTACTTCACGGTCTCGGGGTCGATGGTCTTGTACAGGAGCTTCTCCCCTGTCTCAAGGTCTAAAACCGACGCTCCGCTTGCGGTCACGGCGTAGCGCATGCCGTGCACCATGTCGATATACGGCTTAACAAGGCTGATGCTGCGGCCTGTTGAAAATAAAACCGTTTTGCCGCTTGCTATGGCTCGCTCCATAGCATTCACGGTGCGTTCACCGAGGTTTTTGTTATCGTCCAAGGCCGTGCCGTCCATGTCGGCGGCTAAAAGCTTATATTCCATGGTCATTTACCTCCGCTTCTGGCGTAATAGAAAATGTATTGCTGGGCAAGCCCTGCGTATGCGCCGAGGCTCGTCGGGTCAAAATCTGCCGGAAAGTGCTCCTTGAGCGCACGCTTCATCCAAACATCTACGGGGAACGCCTCCATGTGGTAAAGCCCAAACAGCACCACGCAGTTTGCGACCTTTTCGCCCACGCCCCGTATCTGCCGCAGGGTCTTTATCGCCTCACGGTAGTCGCAGGTCTTGAGGGCATCGAGGTCAAGCTCGCCCTGCGTTACGGCTCTGGCGGCGGCTATGATATACTCGGCTCTGTAGCCCGATCTTATCCCAGCAAGGTCCGACGGCTCGAGCGCTGCCAGCCGTTCGGCGCTCGGGAAGGTGTAGTAGCTCACGCCGTTTGCGCAGCACTTATCGCCGAATTGCTCGCACAGGCGCTCAACAATGCCCTTTATGCGGGTGATGTTGTTGCATTGGGAAATGATAAACGAGCACAGCGCCTCCCAGCTGTCCTGACGCAGAATGCGTATGCCCATGCCGTAGTCGATGCACTCGTGCAGGTACTCGCCCGTAAAGTCTGCGTTCACGGCGGCATAGTCGGTCGCAAGATCAAAGTAGTCAGACCACATTTCAGCCGGAGCATCAGATGTTATGTAAACTTCATTGTCTACCGTCTCGACATTGGCAAGGTACCGGCCGACGACACCGGTGTACACTCCTCTGTCATCGCTGTTCCAGCGAAAGCACTGGCCGCATTCAAAGGTTTTTACGATATCAAGGCTTTTTGCGTCACACAGCTTGAGCTTCATTTTGCACCTCTAAGGATTGATGCAGCTATTATAATATATACTTTTTAGTTTTTCAATCGCTTGCGTATCCCGGCGATATGTGCGATAATATGGCTATCATACCGTAGGAGTATTAATATGGACTATTTGAGCGAATACAGGTCTAAGCTGCGCACGGCGCACGAGGCCGTTAAATGCGTCAAAAGCGGCGATTGGGTCGAGTATACAACGAATGTCGGCTATCCCCCGACGCTCGACAAGGCGCTTTCCGAAAGACGGGACGAGCTGAGAAATGTCAAGATAAGGGGTGACCTGATATTCGGGCCTATCCATGTCGCCGAGTGCGACCCGACGCTTGAGCATTTTGTGTACAACACCTGGCACTGCTCTGGCTACGAGCGAAAGCTCTGCGACCAGGGGCGGGCATTTTTCACGCCGATGGTTTTCAGAAATCTCGCCTGGTACTACAAGAACTTTCTTGAGGCGGATGTCTGCATGGTGACCGTTTCGCCCATGGATAAGCACGGATATTTTTATTTCGGCGGCTCGGTCGGCGTTTCAAAGTGCATTGCCGACAAGAGTAAAATTGTCATCGTTGAGGTGAACGAAAATGTGCCCCGCATACGCGGCGGCTTTGACGAGGCGATACACATTTCCGAGGTCGACTACATCGTTGAAAGCGATAACCCGCCGCTTTACGAGATGAAAAATCCCGCTCCCACGCAGGAGGACAAGTGTATTGCGTCATACATTCTGCCGCACATTGTTGACGGTGCGACGGTGCAGCTTGGCATCGGCGGCATGCCGAATGCTCTCGGCGAGCTAATAGCAAAGTCCGACCTCAAAGATCTCGGCATGCACACGGAGCTTTGCTCGGATGGGTATCTTGAAATGTTCAAACAGGGCAAGCTCACGAATCGCAGAAAGACGATAAACCAAAACAAAGGCGTGCTCGGTATCGCCATCGGCAGCCGTGAGCTGTACGACTGGGTGGACGATAACCCGGGCGTTGTGGGCTGTCCCCTTTCGTATGTCAACGACCCGCAGATCATCGCTCAGCACGACAACATGATATCCATAAACGGCTGCCTCACCGCCGATGTGTACGGTCAAGTCTGCTCGGAAAGCGTCGGCACAAGGCAGATAAGCGGCACCGGCGGTCAGCTCGATTTCTTAACCGGTGCAACAATGAGCCGTGGCGGTAAGGCGTTTTTGTGCATGACAAGTACATTCAAAACTAAGTCCGGCGAGCTAAAAAGTCGCATTGTGCCAACGCTCAGCGGCGATATCGTCACGACGCCGAGAAGTCAGGCATACTACATTGCGACGGAGTACGGTGTTGTGAACCTTGCCGGACGCTCGACTTGGGAGCGCGCCGAGGCGCTTATAAGCATTGCGCACCCGGACTTCCGTGATGAGCTTATAAAGGCAGCCGAGCAGCAGAAAATTTGGTTGCCGACAAACAAGAGGTAAGATATGACTAAGAGCAAATTATTGACCGGCAGGCCGGAGAATGCTTCCGAGCGTCTGCCCAAGGAGCAGCGCTGCTATGAGCTGCTCGACAGGCTCGGCATCGAATACGGCCGAGTTGACCACGAACACGCCGACACCATTGAGGCCTGCCACGAGATAGAGAAAACGCTCTGCGCATCTATTTGCAAGAATCTGTTTCTCACGAACCGACAGCAGACCGATTTTTATCTGCTGCTCATGCCGGGCGACAAGCCGTTTAAGACGAAGCTGCTGTCAAAGCAGATAGGCTCTGCCCGTCTGAGCTTCGGAAGCGCCGAGCATATGGAGAAGTATCTCGATATCACTCCGGGCTCGGTGAGCGTGCTCGGACTTATGAACGACACGGAAAGCCGTGTCAAGCTTCTGGTCGACGCTGACCTGCTCAAGGATGAGTTCATCGGCTGCCACCCATGCATCAACACCTCCACGCTGAGGTTTAAAATGTCCGACATGACAGGCAAGCTCCTCCCTGCCGTCGGACATGAGATGACGGTCGTGGAGCTTCCGTGGGAGGTCGAGTGATGAAGATAGGAATTTTATGCGCCTGTGCACCGGAGTTTGAGCCGTATAGAGTGGCGCTGGGCGGCGATACCCGCACCGTATGCGGTGCAAAGGTCATCGAGGGCACGCTTTGCGCCAAGGATGTCGCCGTGCTTTTTTGCGGAATTGGCAAGGTCAACGCCGCAATCGGCACATCGACGCTCGTTCGCAGCTTAAATTGCGAGCGTGTGATAATGTCCGGTGCTGCCGGAGCTATCGCAAAGGGGCTGCACATCGGTGACTGCGTCATGGTGTCAGACTGCATCTATCATGACCTTGACCCGCAGCTTATATGTGACTACCATCCCGAAGGTATCGACCCCGATTTTAAGTGCGCAGACGATATCGTCAAAATCGGCAGAGCCGCCGGTATGCACTGCGGCAGAACGGTCACGGGCGATGTGTTCATCGCAGATGACGGCCGTGAGAGCATTATCGAGCGCTTTGACCCCCTGTGCTGCGACATGGAGACCACCGCTGCTGCGCACGCCTGCTTTTTGCTCAATGTTCCGTTTAACTGCATCCGTGCAATATCCGACACCGAGGACGAAGCCGGTCTCGGCAGCTTTGAAAAGAACGTCCGCTTCGCCGCCGAAAAAGCCTTTGACGGCGTTTGCAGTGTGCTAAGTGAGCTGTATGCTATATAAAGAAAAAATCCCGTACCGACAGGTACGGGATTTTTCATAAGATCAATAATATCTCTTATTCTTGTTCTTGCGAGCAGCTTCGCTCTTCTTGCGGCGCCTTACGCTGGGGCTCTGGTAGTACTCCTTCTTTCTGAGGTCGGCCAGAACGCCTGCCTTTGCGCAGCTGCGCTTAAATCTCTTAAGAGCATTGTCCAGAGATTCATTTTCCTTGACATAGATTTCAGACATTTATTTCACTCCCTCCATTAACGCCTTTCGACGCTTTAAGGGCCAAATTCTTGGCTTAACGAATGATATTATACTCATTCTTGGCTGTAATGTCAATAAAATTATTTGATAATCAGGTTAACAAGCTTATTCTTTACGACGATGGTCTTAAAAAGCTGCCTGCCCTCCATCAAGCGCTTGATCTTCTCGTCTGCGCAGGCGGCATCGATGATGACGCTGTCCTCGGAGTCGGCGGGAACTACGATGGTGGTCTTGAGCTTACCGTTTACCTGAACGGCCATCTCACGCTCGGTATCGACGGTCTTTGCCTCGTCATACTTCGGCCACGCCATCTGCATGGCCATCTTGCCCTCGGACTTGGCATAGCCCATAAGCTCCCACATTTCCTCTACGATGTGCGGTGCAAAGGGGCTGAGAAGCTCGAGCAGAGTCTTGACCTCGCCACGGGTGCAGCCGTTTGTGTAGAACTCGTTGACCATGGTCATGAGTGCGGCAATCGCCGTGTTCATCTTCAGCTCGTCAATGTCGCTGCCGACCTTTTTGATGGTCTTGTGGATAATGCTCTCGTTCTTCTTGGAATAATCCTCGGAATCGGAGCACATATCCATGAGGTTCCAGCAGCGGTCGAGGAAGCGCTTTGAGCCCTTGACGGCATCGTTAGACCATGTAACGGCCTTCTCAAAGTCGCCGATGAACATTATGTGCAGACGCAGGGTATCGGCACCGTACTGCGCAACGATGTCGTTGGGGTTAACGACATTGCCCCTGGACTTGGACATCTTTTCGCCGCCCTCTCCGAGGATCATGCCGTGGCTCGTGCGCTTGGCGTAAGGCTCCTTGGTGTTGACAACGCCGATATCGTACAGGAACTTGTGCCAGAAGCGGGAATACAGCAGGTGCAGCGTGGTGTGCTCCATGCCGCCGTTGTACCAATCAACGGGTGCCCAATAATCAATGGCTTCCTTTGAGGCCAGCGCTTTATCATTGTGGGGATCCATATAACGCAGGAAATACCAGCTGGAGCCTGCCCACTGAGGCATGGTGTCCGTCTCACGCTTGGCCGGACCGCCGCAGCAGGGGCAGGTGGTGTTGACCCAGTCGGTCATCTTGCTGAGCGGGCTTTCGCCGTCATCGGTTGGCTCATAGCTTTCTACCTGAGGCAGAACCAAAGGCAGCTGATCCTCCGGCAGAGGTACCCAGCCGCACTTCGGGCAGTTGACAAGAGGAATAGGCTCACCCCAGTAGCGCTGACGGCTAAACACCCAGTCACGCAGCTTGTAGTTTACCTTCTCTGTGCCGATGCCGTTTTCGACAAGCCACTTTTTCATGGCGGGGATGGCTTCCTTGACGGTCATGCCGTTGAGGAACTCGGAGTTTACCATGATGCCGGTATCGTCCTTGAGTGTGAAGGCTTCCTTTTCAATATCTCCGCCCTCGACAACCTCGATGATCTCACAGCCGAACTTCTTTGCAAACTCCCAGTCACGGTCATCGTGTGCGGGAACTGCCATGATGGCGCCCGTGCCGTATGTCACGAGAACATAATCGGAAATGAAAATGGGTATCTGCTTGCCGTTTACGGGATTTATGCCCTTGATGCCCTTTATCTCGACGCCGGTCTTTTCCTTGTTGAGCTCGCTGCGTTCAAAGTCGGACTTCTTTGCAGCCTCGGCGACATAGGCGTTGACCTCGTCGGCATTTTCGATCATATCCTGCCACTTGGTGACATACTCATGCTCGGGAGACAGAACCATATAGGTCGCACCGAACAGCGTATCGGGACGTGTGGTGTAGACAACGATATCGTCGCCTGCGGTGGTCTTAAAGGTGACCTCGGCGCCGGTGGAGCGGCCGATCCAGTTTTTCTGCTGGATCTTCACTCGCTCAATATAATCAAGATCGTCGAGATCGTCAATAAGGCGCTGGGCATACTTGGTGATGGCGAGCATCCACTGGCTTTTCTCCTTGCGGATGACCTCGCTGCCGCAGCGCTCGCAGACGCCGTTTACGACCTCTTCGTTTGCGAGCACGCACTTGCAGCTGGTGCACCAGTTCACAGGCATAGTGGTCTTATAGGCCAGACCGTGCTTGTACATCTGAAGGAATATCCACTGCGTCCACTTATAGTAGTTGGGGTCTGTGGTGTCCACGCAGCGATCCCAGTCAAAGCCGTAGCCCAGCATCTTGAGCTGGCTTGTGAAGTTAGCGATGTTGTTCTTTGTGACTATGGCCGGATGGATGTGGTTCTTGATGGCATAGTTTTCCGTGGGCAGGCCGAAAGCGTCAAAGCCGATGGGGAACAAAACATTGTAGCCCTCCATCCTCTTTTTACGGGTGACGATATCCATAGCCGTGAACGGTCTGGGATGACCGACATGCAGTCCCTGACCCGAGGGGTACGGAAACTCGATAAGTCCGTAGAACTTGGGACGGGTCGTGTCGCCGGTTATGGCCGCATAGGGCTTGGTCTGCTCCCAATTTGCCTGCCACTTCTTTTCAATTGCTGTAAAATCGTATTTCATTTTTGATTGCTCCCTTATAGTTTTTATTCGTCCGAACGCCCCTTAGCAGGGGCCTATAAGGGATGAGAGATCGATCTCCTCGGCATCGGACCAGAGTCTTTCGAGCTTATAGAAATCTCTTGCGTCCTCGGTGAATACATGAGCCACCACGCAACCGAAATCGAGCAGCACCCAGTTGCCGGAGCGGAAACCCTCACGGCGCAGGGGCGGCTCACCGGCCTCGCTCATCTGCTTATCGAGCTCGTCGGTGAGTGACTTAATGTGTGTTGATGATGTGCCGGTGCAGATGATGAAATAATCGCACAGTGTTGTGAGCTTATCTGTCTTGAGCACCTTTATATCCTTACCTTTTTTGTCGCTGAGTGCCTTTGCGGCAACCTTTACGACTTCATTAGGCTGCATCATTATTATCTACATCCTTATCTTGAGTATTGTCTTGAGTATTTGTATCGCTCGCCCCGCTGCCGGTATAGCGAATCACCTGTGCCGATGCCATGGGGTCCGACGAGTTATACGACAGGAACGACTCTATACCGTTATTGACCTCACCCGTAGTGGAATAGAAATTGCCGTCCTTATAGGTGATTATATCGACATTCTGCGCCGTGACCTCGGTAGTCCAAGGATTGAGACTCTCGTTTACCATCTTGAGCCATGCATCGATGTCGGTGAAAACATAGCTGTAGCCGAACACGCTGCCGGTCGAGAGCTTGGGCAGAGTCATGAACTTGACATCGTCCTTACTGAGTTTCAAGAACTCCTTGGCAAAGTAGATGATGTTTTCGGTGGACATGTCGGTCTCCATGTTATCTGCAACTATCTGAGCTACCTTGGTGAGGTTGGGGACATTGCCGATGGTGAGCATCTGATCTGCAAGTGCGCTCAGCAGCTTCTGCTGCATCTCGATACGCTGAAGGTCGCCGCCGGCATACGAGCTTCTGAAGCGCATGACCTTGACGAAGTCATCGCCGCTCAAAGTCTGCTTGCCCTTGTTGAGGTGGATGTGCAGGTCCTGACGCTTGGAGTCGTAGTTCATGTCGATGGGAAGGTCAAACTCAACGCCGCCGATGGCATCAACGACCTCGGCCGCCGCATTGAGGTTAACGAGAACATACTTATCCACATCAAAGCCGAGCATGCTCTTAACGAGCTCTTTTCTCATGCTCTGTACGGGGTCGCAGTTATAGTACGACGAGCCCTCGACATTCTTATAGTATGCCGCATAGTGATATGCGGAGTTTGCCTTCTTGACCTCGTGCTGAATGTTTATAAGCGTATCTCTGGGGATGCTCACAATATTCAGCTTGTGGTTAACGGTGTCGAAGCTGCCGATCATAATGGTATCGGTATTGTTGCTTATCTGATCGGTACCGGCGACGAGGAAGGTATACACGCCGTCCTTTCTGCCGTCAACATGCTTCACATTGGGGTCGTTTGAAACGCCGCCCGGATCCGTAGAGGGCGGCTTGATGACAAACTCAAGCACCGCATAGCCGATGCCCGCAAGCAGCACGAGCACCAGCAGGATTATCAAAATGACCTTGCCTGCCTTTTTCTTTTTGCCCTTTTTGTTTCTTGCGGCGACGATCTCGTCAACGCTCTTGCCGGACTGCTCTTCCGTGGCCTCGGTCTTGGCCGTGCGGCTCTGTCTGCTTCCATCGGCAGAGGCTCTCTCCCCGGAGTGCCTGCTGCTCTTTTTGCTGCCAAATAGCTTCATATTTATTATCCCTTCTGTTGTCTACAAGGATGAGGGTCTACTGCTCAAATGGCTTGTACCACTCGTAGGCTTCAACGCTTGCAATATACGGCTCCTGACCATAGCTTCTTATGTCTTCAAGGCTCATTTTAAGCCCGAGTGCCATAGCTGCGTCCAAGTTCTCATACGCAAGGGTGCGCAGCTTCTCGACACCTTCAAAATCTCGGTTCGGCTCTATGTAGTCGGCCATATATATGATTTTCTCCAAAAGCGTCATATCAGGCTTTCCGGTAGTGTGCCATCTGATCGCCTCATAAACTTCTTTGCTGACATTGAAAAGCCGCTTTGCCATTGCAGCCCCTGTCTTTGCATGCAGCAGCTTCACATTATGCTCTTCAATCGTATCGTTTATAATACCATACTTGTCGCACAATATCAATTGTTCCGGCAAAGAAAGTTTTTTTGTAATATCATGCAAGATCCCCGCCTCGGCTGCGTTCTCGGGATCCTCGCCCCAGCGCTGTGCAAGCTTGACGGCCTCGCTCTCGCAGCCGACAACATGCGCAACTCTGTTGGGCTTTAGCATCGCATACGCCTTTTCACGCAGCCAGTAAAGCTCCGGCTTTGCGTCATAGTCGCCGTTTGCGATTATCCGCTCGTAGACCTTCTCCGGCATGAACGATGCGCCCATCCTGCGGCAGAGCATGTCCCGTATATCTCTTGATGACATGGACTTTGGCTCATGGCGCAGGGGGACTATCTTAGCCCCGTACTCTTTCTTTAGATACTCGGCGTGGCGCAGCATCTCGGCCTCCTCGCCCTCACTGCGGACGAACACCGCAAGCGTCAGCGTTTCGAGCAAAAATCTGAATCTGTACCACTCCTCAAAGCTCAGGAGCATATCCGTGCCCATGGCAAGGTAAAGCTCGGCGCCGGGGTACTGCTGCATTAAAAGCTCCACGGTCGATGCGGTATAGCTTTTGCCCTCACGGTGAAGCTCAATGTCGCTTACCTCGACATTCGGCATATCGGAAAATGCAAGCTGCGTAAGCAGCAGGCGCTCGTGTGCATCGGGGCTTCCCTCGGCAAGCTCCTTATGCGGCGGGATGTTTGCCGGAATTATCAAAAGTTTATCGGGCTCAAGCTGCTCGGATATGGTCATGGCAGCCTCAACATGACCGCAGTGCGGCGGATTGAAGCTTCCGCCGTAGATAACAATCTTCATTTCTTCTTATCTTTTACAAGAGCTATTTTAGGCTCTTTTGCATTCCTCTTATACAGGACAAACTTACTTCCTATCGTCTGCACGGTCTCGGCTCCGCAGGCCTCGGCCAGTGCGTCGGCAGCCTCACGGGCAGTCAGCAGGCTGTTTTCCAGCACTCTGCCCTTTATGAGTTCTCTTGCCTTGAGCGCATCCTTGACCTGCGTCAGGGTGTTTTCACTGATGCCGCCCTTGCCTATCTGGATTATCGTATCCTCTGTCATGGCAAGCCCTCTGAGCTGTGCCCTCTGCTTACTTGTCAGTGCCATTGTATTCCCTCAGCTTTTTCTTAAATATTTTGAGCGCATTGGCTCTGTGTGATATCTCGTTTTTGACCTCGGTGCCGAGCTCGGCCATACTCTTATCGTAGCCCGTCGGCATGAAAACGGGGTCGTAGCCGAAGCCGCCCTCGCCCCTCGGGCTTAAAAGTATCTTGCCGGCACACTCGCCCTCGCAGCGGATGATATCGCCGTTGGGGAAAATGCAGCAGATGCTGGAGACGAACTTTGCTTCTCTGTTCTTAACTCCCTCAAGCTTTTTGAGCAGATACTCATACTTTTCCTTATCGCTTGCATCGTGGCCGCCGGGGGCGTAGCGGGCAGAGTAAACGCCCGGCTCGCCGTTAAGAGCATCGACCATCAGACCGGAGTCATCGGCAATTGCGGCAACACCCGTTGCTTCGACAACGGCAGCTGCCTTGAGATATGCGTTCTCGGCAAAGGTTGTGCCGGTCTCCTCGACCTCAAAATCGCAGCCTGCTTCCCTTTGCGAGCAAAGCTCGATGCCCATGTCGGACAGTATAGCCTTGAGCTCACGGAGCTTTTTTGCATTGTTGCTTGCAAGTATCATTTTCACTTGAACAGCGCCTCCACAAATTCTTTGGGATCAAACGGGATAAGGTCGTCCATGCCCTCGCCCACGCCGACGAATTTCACAGGCAGGTTCAGCTCATGTGCGATGGCAAACACTATGCCGCCCTTGGCGGTGCCGTCAAGCTTCGTGAGCACGATGCCGGAAATACCGGCGGTCTCAAGAAACTGCTTGGCTTGGATGAGACCGTTTTGACCGGTCGTAGCATCAAGCACCATGAGCGTCTCGATGTCGGCATCCGGCAGCTCACGGGTAACGACACGGCTTATCTTATTAAGCTCGTTCATGAGATTTGCCTTGTTGTGCAGTCTCCCTGCGGTGTCGATGATTATAGTGTCGGCACCTCTTGCCTTGGCGGCACAGATGCTGTCATACACGACCGAGGCGGGGTCGCTGCCCTCCTCATGGCGGACGATGTCCGCTCCCGAGCGCTCTGCCCAAATGTTGAGCTGCTCGCCTGCGGCGGCACGGAAGGTGTCGCCGGCGCACAAAAGCACCTTTTTGCCGTCGGCTTTAAGTCTTGCCGAGAGCTTGCCGATGGTCGTCGTCTTGCCGACACCGTTAACGCCAACCATGAGGATGACCGAAGGCTTGGTCTCAAGCTTGAGCGAGGTGTCCATATCGCCGAGCATTTCGTGCATGTACGCAACGAAAGCTTTCTTTGCGTCCCTGCCCTTATTTATCCTGTTGCGGTACAAAATGCGCTTATAGTCATAGAGTATCTTTGCGGTGGTCTCCCCGCCGACATCGGCCATGACGAGCATTTCCTCAAGCTCGTCATAAAAGTCCATGTCGTCCATGTCGTAGTTTTGGAAGATCTCCTCGAGGTCCTCAATATTTTTGCGGGTTTTAGTCAGTCCCGAAAACATCTTATCAAAAAAGCCCATCATTGCCTCCTTATCACTGATCGTTTTCTATCGAGCGCTGTGCCTGCTCAAGGTCGAGCTCGATTATCTTGGAAACGCCCTTTTCCTGCATGGTGACGCCGTAAATGTGGTCGGCCTCCTCCATCGTGCCTCGGCGGTGGGTTATGACGATGAACTGGGTCTTGGCGCACATGCTGCGCATGTACTCGGCATAGCGGATAACATTCGCTTCGTCAAGCGCCGCCTCTATCTCGTCCATGACGCAGAACGGCGTGGGGCGCACCTTGAGTATCGCAAAGTACAGTGCGATTGCAACGAACGCCTTCTCGCCGCCGGAGAGCAGGCTTATATTTGATACTGCCTTGCCGGGCGGCTGAACCTTTATCTCAATGCCGCATTCGAGGGGATCGTTTTCGTCCTCGAGCGTGAGTGAGGCTTTGCCGCCGCCGAAAAGCTCAAGGAAGGTCTGCCGGAAGTTTTCGTCTATGAGTTTAAACTGCTGAGTGAAAACCTCCTGCATTTCGCTCGTTACATCGTTTATTATACCCACAAGCTCGGTTTTTGCCTTCTGGATATCGTCACGCTGACCGGTGAGGAAATCATATCTCGTGCTGACACGCTCATACTCCTCGATAGCGCCGATGTTCGGCGTGCCGAGGGCGGATATCCTGCGGCGCAGCTCGGAGATGCCCTTGGTCTCCTTTTGCAGGTTCTCAACAGGCTGGCGCAGCTCCTGAGCGGCAGAATACGAAAGCTCGTAGTTTTCCCAGAGCTTGTCGAGTATCTGCTTTTCCTCCATGTCGGCGGCATTTTTCTTGCCCTCTAAAGCCGAGCAGGTTTTTTGCAGCTCCAAAAGCTCACGGTTGCGCTCCTGTGCATCCCTGTCCGCCTTGGTGCGTCTGCCCTCAAGCTCAAGACGCTTGTTTGTAATTTCGCTTATCTCGGCTCGGATGCCGTCGGCATCTTTGAGTATCTGCTTGCGCTTTTCAAGCACCTCTTGCAGCTTATTTTCTATCATGTTGCGCTCTGCTTCCGAGCGCTCTATCGCCTTGCGGCGTGAAAGGCTGTCGCCCGACAGGGCTTCAAGCAGCACCTTGAGCTGGTTTATGGCAAGCTCGGTCGTGCGCTTTTCGGCCTCGTTTGCGGCAATTGAGCGGTTTATCTCTGCCTGATCTTCAAGCGCCATGTCAAGCTCATAGCGCAGGCCCGCAAGTGCGTTTCTCGCCTTGTCAAGCTCGGCGCTTGCGTTGTTATAGTCAGATTCGAGCTTCACTCTGCGCTTTTTAAGCTCGGTAAGCTCGTTTGCTCTTGAAAGTATGCCCGTACCCTTTGCGGCGCTGCCGCCGGTCATTGAGCCGCCGGCGTTTATGAGCTGGCCGTCAAGGCTTACGATGCGCAAGCGGTTGCCGTTTGCCTTGGACATGCGCACGGCATCGGCGAGAGTCTCGGCAACTACCGTTCTGCCCAGCAGGCTTGCAAATATGCCGTCATACTTCGGGTCAAAATGCACAAGGTCATACGCCACGCCGACAAAGCCCGGGTCGTTTACGGGCGCATCCCTCATAACGCTGCCCCTAACGGTGTCCACCGGCAGGAAGGTCGCACGGCCGGAGTCGAGGCGCTTTAGCATTTCTATCGCCTTGCGGCCGTCATTCTGCGTGTCGATGACGATGTTCTGCATCGCAGCGCCAAGAGCGGTCTCTATCGCAAGGGCGCACTCGTTATCGGCCTTGACGAGGTTGGCAACCGGCCCGTGAACGCCGCTTATATTGCCTCGGGCGGATTCACGCATGACGGTCTTGACCGCCTTGGAGAAGCCCTCATACTCCTTTTCCATCTCGGAAAGCATGTGTATCCTCGCGTCCAAGCTGCGGCAGTCAACGCTCAGGCGGTTGACCTTTTCACGAAGCTGCTCGGCCGCCGCTTCACGGGACGAGAGCTTCATGCGGGCGCCCTCAAGGACATTGTTATTTGCCTTGAGCTTTTCGTCAAGCTCCTTGAGGACGGCTGCCACCTTTGCGATGGTAGCGTTGTTTTCCTCTATCTGCGCCTTGATCTCGCCGACGCGGGTCTCCGCCTCGGCAATGTCTTTTTTCATACGCTCGGCAGCCTCGATGCTGCTTGCGATGCCGGCTTTAAGTCCGGCGGCCTCGGAGTCGCATTCGGCAGCCCTGCCCTCTGTCTGTGAAAGGCGGGCTCTGGCACTCTCGGCCTCGACATCCTTTTGGCGCATACGCTCGGAGATGTTGCCCGAGGACGCATAAAGCGCTTCCAAGCTGCGGTTTGCGTTATCCAAGTCACGCACCGCATTTTCGTAGTCACGGCTTATTGCCTCGGCCTGTGACCTCAGCTTTTCAAGTGTTGCCATCCAAACGGATATCTCACGAAGTCTCAGCTCGTCACGCAGGACGAGGTACTTCTTCGCCGTCTCGGACTGGCGCTTTAAGGGCTCGACCTGAAGTTCAAGCTCGTCGATCTTATCGTTTATGCGCAGGAGGTTTTCTTCCGTTTTCTGAAGCTTGCGCTCGGACTCCTCCTTGCGGCTGCGGTAGCGGGATATGCCGGCGGCTTCCTCGAACACCTCACGGCGCTCGGAGCTTTTGCTCGACACGATCTCGGCAATCCTGCCCTGACCGATGATGGAGTAGCCGTCTCTGCCAAGGCCGGTGTCCATGAGCAGGCTGTTTATATCCTTAAGGCGCACAGCCTCACGGTTTATGTAATACTCGCTGTCGCCGCTGCGGTAATAGCGGCGGGTCAGCATGAGCTCGGTATTGTCGCAGTCAAAAATATGCTCGGAGTTATCGATGATGAGCGAGACCTGTGCAAAGCCCAGTGCGCCCCTCTTCTCCGTGCCGCCGAAGATGACATCCTCCATCTTGCCGCCTCGAAGAGTTTTGGAGCGCTGCTCGCCCATGACCCACAATATGGCGTCGGAAATGTTCGATTTTCCCGAGCCGTTTGGGCCGACTATCGCCGTTATATCCTTTTCAAATGTAATTCTGGTCTTGTCCGGAAAGGACTTGAACCCCTGAATTTCCAGTGCTTTTAAGTACAAATGCTCTACCTCAATTCAAAATGTGCATTATATTTTATAACATCTGAGTGCCTTAATCAAGGCTAAGCAGCTTAATTTCGCCTGAATTTATGTCGGTCTGCATAATTTTAATAGACTTCAGCTTAAATTGCGACTTAAGCGCCTCCGCATTGCAGCGGTGCTGGCCAATCATTTTGGACACATCTGACTTATTGACTCCGAGGACGACGCGCTTATCGGGCTCAACACCGTCAAGCAGCTTCACCGCCTTGTCGAGCATCATGTGGGAGCGCACGAGCTCGCCCAATGCCGGGTGATACGCTCCGCCCACGGCATCTCCGCCGGAGAGGTCCTCGGTCGGGTTAAGCCCCATACGGATGATGGGGATACCCGCCTCGTCAAAAAGCTTCGTTATCTTTGCGCAGACCCGAACAGCATCGGAAACGGTGTGCTCCTTGTAGGTTCCGGCTTTCCACATATCGTAAAGCTCGGTGTCCCGCACTATGACCGTGGGGTATATCCTCACTCCGTCAGGGCGCAGGGCGATTATCTTTTTTGCCGTTTCCACGCAGCTTTCGTCCGTGTCGCCCGGCAGGCCGGTCATCATTTGCAGGATCAGCTCAAAGCCCGCCTGCTTCACCATTATTGCAGCGTCCTCGACCTCTTTTGCGGTGTGGCCTCGGTTTGACAGCCACAGCACCTTATCGCACAGTGACTGCGCACCGAGCTCCACCGTCTGCACGGAGTATTTTTTGAGCCGTGCAAGCGTTTCGGCATCTATCGCATCCGGGCGGGTCGAGAGCCTGATCGAGCTTATCGTTCCGTCGTCAAGATACGGCTTTGCAGCCTCAAAAAGGGCTGTCTGCTCTCCCACGGGTATGGCCGTGAAGCTTCCTCCATAAAACGCCAATTGCCGCTTTGTCCCTTTGGGGAACAAGGCGGCTGCGTTCTCTATTGCGGTTTTGACCGTCTGTGCCGTTGCAGGCTCGGTGTGACCGGAAATGCGCCTCTGATTGCAGAACACGCAGTCGTTCGGGCAGCCGAGATGCGGCACAAAAACGGGGATGATACTGTTTCTTGCTGTCATTTATTTAGCTTCTTCAATGCCTGACAGGCTGCCGCCTGCTCGGCCTCCTTTTTAGTCCTGCCGCTGCCCTCGCCGATGACCTCGCCGTTAAGGCTGACGCTCGCCGAGAACACCTTTGCGTGATCCGGTCCGGACTCGCCGGTGGGCGCATATGTGAGCACTTGGCCGTTCTTTTGCTGTACAAGCTCCTGAAGCTCGGTCTTATAGTCGGCCGCATGGTGTGTCTCGATGCTCTCGGGGCTTAGGATCATGTGCTCAATGAAGCTTTCGGGTGCAGCTATGCCTCCGTCAAGGAACATTGCGGCGATGACAGCCTCGACTGCATCGGCGAGAATGGACGGTCTTGTCCTGCCGCCGTTTTTCTCCTCGCCGTGACCCATGCGCAGGTATCGGCCTAAGTCAAGGTCAAGCGCAACTCCGTGCAGACTCTGCTCACACACAAGCTCGGCACGCAGTCTCGTCATTTTGCCCTCGGACAGCGTAGGCTGCATTGAATACAGATGCTTTGCCGTCACAAAGCCGAGCACCGAGTCGCCCAGAAACTCAAGGCGCTCGTTACTCGAGATGCCCTCTGCCCTGTTCTCGTTTGCATACGAGCTGTGGGTGAGCGCATTTTTCAAAAGCTCACTGTTTTTGAAGGTGTAATTTAATTTTTTCTCAAGCTCTTTCAATTTTTACGCTTCCTCTGAGATACGCATATACTCAACATTTTCAACGATATCGTTTATCATTTCCGACTCGGCAAAGGTTTTTGCCTGACGGATGGCTGCGAAAAACGCCTCGTCGCCGGACGAGCCGTGCGCCTTGATAACGGGCTTGGATATGCCCAAAAGTGCAGTACCGCCGACCTCGTTGGGGTCGATGCTCTTTGCGATGCCCTTGACATCCTTCTTGACAACGGCAGCTGCGAGCATGTTCTTGGCGTTTTTCTTAAACACGCTCTTAAGCTCGGTAAACAGCCATTTCGCAACTCCCTCGGCGGTCTTGAGAGCGATATTGCCCGAAAAACCGTCGGCCACGACTACATCAACGCCGCCCAGAAGCATGGTGCTTGCCTCGACATTGCCGACAAAGTTTATCCTGCCTGCATCGTTTGCAGCCTTGAGAAGCTTATATGTCTCGTGCTGGAGCTCTCCGCCCTTGGTCTCCTCAACGCCGATGTTGAGTAGTCCGACACGGGGGTTATCGATATTCATGATACGCTTTGCGTAGAAGCTTCCCATGTAGCCGAACTGGAGAAGATACTCGGGAGTACACTCTGCGTTTGCGCCGCAGTCGATGAGCATTAGTCCGTTTTCGCGGCTTGGAAGTACGGGTGCCATTGCCGCACGGCGGACACCGTGGATGCGCTTGACAATAAGCGTTGCACCGGTGAGCAGAGCTCCCGTCGAGCCAGCCGACACCATTGCGTCTCCCTCGCCGTTTTTGAGCATGGTAAGTCCGACTGCCATGGAGGAATTTTTCTTACGGCGGACTGCCGTGCTGGGGTCATCGTTCATCGTGATGACCTCGGGTGCGTCAACTATGCTCAAGCCATTGCGGTCAACGCCCTCAAGGCATCTTTCTATATCGTCCCTGCGGCCAACAAGGCAAAGCTCAACGCCCAGTCTGTCTCTTGCAAGCACCGCTCCCTTTACTATGGCTTCCGGTGCGTTATCGCCGCCCATTGCGTCAACGATTATCTTCACGGCAGAATACCTCCTTCTCCATCAGTTCATCTATAATTTTAAGTGATCTTGCGGATATCTCCGCATTCTTGTTTCTCTTGCCCTTTACCCGATAGCCGAGCGGGGTTATGATGCCGAAGTTGATATTCATCGGCTGGAAGTCGCCGACGCTGCCGCCGGAAATGTACAGTCCCAGTGCACCTATCGCAGTCTCCTGTGGAAAGTTCACCGGCTCAAGGTTCAAAAGCCTTGCGGCGGTCTCGATACCGACGAGCATGCCGGAGGCGGCAGACTCCACATAGCCCTCAACGCCGGTCATCTGCCCGGCAAAGCTGATGCGTGGGTCTGATTTTAATCTGTAATAGCGGTCGAGAAGCTGCGGCGAATTTAGATAAGTGTTGCGGTGCATGACGCCGTAGCGGACAAACTCGGCATTTTTAAGCGCCGGTATCATCGAAAACACACGCTTTTGCTCACCCCAAGTCAGATGTGTCTGGAAGCCGACAAGGTTATATATCGTGCCGTCGGCGTTATCACGCCGGAGTTGCACAACGGCGTAGTTATCCTTGCCCGTTCTCGGGTCACGGAGACCGACGGGCTTTAGCGGCCCAAATCGCAGCGTCTCCTCGCCTCGGCGTGCCATGACCTCAACGGGCATGCAGCCTTCAAAAACGCCGCCGTCATCAAAGCCGTGGACGGGCGCTTCCTTTGCGGAAACGAGCTCCTTAACGAAAGCCTTGTACTCTTCCTCGTTCATCGGGCAGTTTACATAATCCGCCGTGCCCTTATCGTAGCGGGAGGCGAAAAACGCACTGTCCATATCGACGCTCTCAAGCGTCACGATGGGGGCAACGGCATCGTAAAAGTGCAGTCCCGTGCAGTTGCAAAGCTTCTCAAGCTTCTCGGCAAGCGCATCGCTCGTGAGAGGGCCGGTCGCAACAACAAGCTCACCGGCGGGAAAGTCGGTCGCTTCCTCGGACACAAGCTCAATGTTCGGGCAGGACTTTATCTTATCGGTGATATATCTCGAAAACCCCTCACGGTCAACGGCGAGCGCCCCGCCGGCGGCGACACGGTTACTGTCGGCGCTTTCCATTATAAGCGAGCCCATTTTGCGCATCTCTGCCTTCAAAAGGCCGACGGCATTAGTCAGCTCATCGCTGCGCAGGGAGTTTGAGCACACAAGCTCGGCAAAATATTCGGAGCTGTGCGCCGGGGTCATCTTATTCGGCTTCATCTCATAAAGCCTTACCTCAATGCCCCGCTTTGCAAGCTGCCATGCACATTCGCAGCCTGCAAGTCCGGCGCCGAGTACCGTGACTTTCTTCATAAACGCTTATTCCTTGGCTTTCTTTGTACTTGTCTTTTTCTTTGCGGCAGGCTTTTTGTCGTCAGACTTTGCCGCCGTCTTTTTCTTATAGCCCCGCTTTTCCTCGGGGACGAATTCCGAGCATTCCTCGTTGATGCAGAAGGCCTTCTTCTGTCCCTTGCCGCTGGGCTTGAACAGGGTCTTGCCGCAGCTCGGGCAGAAGTCCTTTGTAGGGACATACCATGTCATGAAGCCGCAGTCAGCGCCACGCTCGCAGGCGTAGAAGGTATAGCCCTTTTTGGAGGTACGCTTTAATATCCTGCTGCCGCACTTGGGGCATTTGCCGGGCATCTCTATGACGAGCGGCTTTGTGAAGCTGCACTCGGGATACGCAGGACATGCGAGAAATCGGCCGAATTTACCGGATTTTACGACCATCTGCTTGCCGCAGACATCACAGTATTCGTCGCTGAGCTCATCGGGGACTTTTATCCTCACGCCCTCGAGCGCCTTTTCGGCGTTTTCAAGCTCAACGGAGAAATCGCCATAGAACTCATGCAGGAGATCCTTCCAATAGAGCTTGCCGGACTCGACACTGTCGAGCTCCTCCTCCATGTGGTTTGTAAACTTAAGATCGACGATGTCGGGGAAACGCTCCATCATGAGCTCGGTCACGACAACGCCGAGGTTCGTGGGCTTAAGGTACTTGCCGTCCTTTACGACATATTCGTGCGAGGTTATCGTAGAAATTGTCGGCGCATAGGTCGACGGTCTGCCGATGCCCTTTTCCTCCATCGCACGGATGAGGGTCGCCTCAGTATAGCGTGCGGGCGGCTGTGTAAACTGCTGCTCTGGCAGCATTTTTTCAAGATACACCCGCTCACCGGTCTGAAGGTCGGGCAGCTTCTTGCGAAGCTCGTCCGACTCCTCGTCCTTGCTCTCCTCATAAACGGCGGTGTAGCCTGCAAACTTAAGCTCAGAGTAGTTCGAGCGGAAAATGTGCCCGTTGGACTCAACATCGACAACTACATTATCGTACACCGAGTTTGCCATCTGGCATGCTGTGAAGCGGCCCCAAATTAGGCGGTATAGCCTGTACTGCTCGGGGGTGAGATCCTTGCGCACACGCTCGGGCGTGAGCTCGATATTCGTCGGGCGGATGGCCTCGTGCGCATCCTGTGCGCCGGATTTGGTCTTGTAAACACGGAACGAGCCGTGGTAATACTCCTTGCCGTAGCGCTCGATGATGAAATTTTTTGCCGCCATGAGCGCCTCATCGGAAAGGCGCAGAGAGTCGGTACGCATGTAGGTGATAAGACCTACCGTGCCCTGCCCTGCGATATCAACACCTTCATAAAGCTGCTGGGCAACGGACATGGTGCGTCTCGGCGTCATGCCCAAGCGTCGGGATGCCTCCTGCTGTAGGGTCGAGGTTATAAACGGGGGCGAGGGGCTGCGGTGCTTTTTGCCACGCTTGACGGTCTTGATGACAAACGGCTCGTCCTGCGTTTCGGCGATGACAGCGTTTACCTCATCCTCGGAGTGCAACTCAAGCTTTTTGTCGCCCTTGCCGTAGTAGCGTGCGGTGAAGTCGGCATCGGTCTCGTCGCAATTGAGCACCGCATCGAGCAGCCAGTACTCCTCACGCACGAAGCTTTCTATCTCTTTTTCACGGTCGACGACCATTCTCGTTGCGACCGACTGGACACGGCCTGCCGAAAGGCCGCGCTTTATTTTCTTCCAAAGCAGCGGCGAGAGCTTGTAGCCGACAAGGCGGTCAAGCAGTCGTCTCGCCTGCTGGGCATCTACAAGATCCTTGTCGATGTCACGGGGATTGCCCACGCTCTCTGTTACTACCTTTTTCGTTATCTCATTAAAGGTCACTCGTCTTGCCTTGTCGTCCGGCAGGGCAAGCAGCTCCTTTAAATGCCACGATATAGCCTCGCCCTCTCGGTCAGGGTCGGTTGCGAGATAGACGGTCTTTGCGCTCTTGCTGAGCTTTTTAAGAGTGTCTATAACATCCTTGTGATCCTTGACCGGAATGTACTTCGGCTCAAAATCGTTTTCTATATCGATACCAAGCGTGCTCTTGGGGAGGTCACGCAGGTGTCCCATGGAGGCAACGACCTTATAGTCGTCGCCCAGATATTTCTCAATGGTCTTCGCCTTTGCAGGTGATTCAACAATTACCAAATTCTTTTTTGCACCTGGCATTTAGCTGTCCTCACTTCGTTTTATATTCAATGTAAAGCGTTTGCCCGATTGTTGGCTGACACAGCCCTTAAGCTGCAGCAGCGTCAGATCCGCAAGCACCTTTGCCGGAGAAAGACCCGTGCGCTCGATTATCTCATCGACCTGCATTGCTTTCCTGTCCATAGCCGACACAATGCTAAGCTGCGACTGACTTAAGCCCTCAAGCTGTTTCTTCAAGTCAATATATTCCGTGGTGTCGGGCTTGTCAATGACTTTTTTTGTATCTTTGTGTGTTTTTTCGGTTATGACAGGCTCATTTTGCTCCGGCTTCACGCATGTTCCGGGTATTCGCTCAGTCGAGCGCTTTATCTTATCGGGGTAGAGCTTTGCAAATTCGCTCATCACATCCCAGCCCTCGGTAACAGGCTTTGCGCCGTCCTTGAGCATCGCATTCGTACCTGCACAATTCTCAGAATCGGCATTGCCCGGTACGGCGAATATCTCCTTGCCCTGCTCTACCGCTTCGTCAACAAACAGCTTAGTTCCGCTTTTATACGGAGCTTCGACGACCACAACGCCTATCGATAGTCCGGCGGCAATGCGGTTTCTTGCACGGAAGAACTGGCGGTACACTCCCGCTCCGGGTGGGTACTCGCTTATGAGCGCTCCTCTGACGGCAAGCTCATCGACCATCTTGCCGCGGGCAAGCTCATGCGGCATGCCGAGAACACCGATGCATTTGCCGTCGGCAACAAGTGCACCCTCCGCTCCGGCAGCGTCAATGCCCTTGGTAAGACCCGAGATGACAACACCGCCGCACTTTGATATCTCAAAGCCAAGCTTGCGCCCCATCTTGATGCCGTAGGGACTTGCGTTTCGTGTACCGATAACGGCAACGGCCGGTTCATCGTCTATCTTGGGCAGCCTGCCCTTTACATAGATGATATGCGGCGGGGCGTAGATATTCTTGAGCCTTACGGGGTAGCGTGGGTCATCGATGGAGATGACCTCAATGTTCTGCATCTTACAGCGGTCTATCGTGCGCAGAGCCGAGGATAGATCACGCTCTTCAAGCCTGTCCGCACCCTCGGAGTGCCTGCCGAGGAGCTTCGTTATCTCGCCCTTGGGCGCTTCGTACATTGCCTCGGGGCCGCCGTAGTGCTTTAAAAGAACGGCCTTCGCCCTCGGGCTGAGCTTTGCCGAGGTCGACAGCCAAAGCCAGTATTCGATAGCAGACACGCCGCTCCCTCCTTTTATCTTGACATCTCCCACATAATGACCGACGCTGCCACCGCAGCATTGAGTGACTCCGACTCGGGGTTCATGGGGATTATTATCTCGCCGCCGCAAATGTCGAGAAGCTCCTTTGAAAGTCCTCTGCCCTCGCTGCCTATGGCAACGGCAGCTCTATGAATTTCGATATTGCGCAGATCGGCGGCCTTATCGCTGAGCGCTGCACCGAACAGCGGCAGCGCCTGCTTCTGCGTTAGCTCGTCAAGCTCTTGTATGCTCATCGTAAGCACCCGCTGGCGGAATATCGCACCCATGCTCGCACGCACGGTCTTGGGATTATATAGGTCTGCGCAGGCGCCGACCAAGATGACGGCATCGATGTTAAACGCATTTGCCGTTCTTATCACCGTGCCGACATTGCCCGGGTCTTGGAGGTTTTCAAGAACGATGGCACGCTCAAGCTTAAACTCCCCGTCCCGCTCGGGCATCTTCACGGTGAACACGGGGCCGCCGCTCGACTTTAGGGGTGAGGCGTATTCAAAAAGCTCGGCGGGAGCTGTGTACTGCACAACACCCTCGGGAAGCTCGATATCCTCGGCTTTCTCCTTCCAGAGCACGCAGCCGAGCTCCGCTCCGCAATGAAGAGCTTCTCGCAGGGTCTTTAACCCGTCGCAGACATACTCCCGACTGGCATAGCGGTACTCCCTGTCGTTTGCGACCGAGCGGAAATGGCATATTATCCTGTTTTTTCTCGAAGTTATATTTTCCATAAGGTTCATAATATATCACATATTTCGGCTTTGTCAAACAAATGCCTACATTATTTAAATACAGTCAATATTTTCGAGAAAAGAATTTTGTAACTTGTTGTATTATTTTGATGACAAGCTGTTTTTGTTGTGGTAAGATGAGAGATAACCCATCCCGAGAGGAGGCAACCAAAATCAAACTGGTAAGCTCAAAATCAAGCAGAACACCTCAGGCCAAGGAAAAAGCCGAACAAAAGCGCCGCCCCGAGCCGGAGGCAGAAGATATCGAACCGAAGAAAGTCAAAAAGAAAAAGGTCAAAAAGAAACGCAGCTGGAAAAAGCGGCTCATTACGCTGTTTTGCGTGATAGCGTTCCTCGTGGGCTCGTATTTCTTTGTTGTCTACACAAACATTTCGTTTATAAAGAACCTGCGTGATGCATATATCGAGACGGCAATGTCCACGATGACGCACCAGTGGCTGGCCGAGTGGTTTTTCCCGCAGTCGGTCATAGACGAGGTCATGAACCGCATGCACGCCGCCGAGGATAAGCAGGTCGGCATCGAAAGCAAGTGGAAGGACGACCCCATCGAAAAAGCGAACAACGACTTCTACGCAATGTTCGATGAGATAGACAAGGCCTCGCTTGAAAGCTATCTTGCCGAGCACCCCGAATGCAAGCGAGCAAACCTCATGGAGCTGGACATAAACGAGGCCGGCATAAATGACGAGGGCACGACGATAATGACAACGCAGGGCGATCAGGTGCTTGCGATAAGCGGCAAGCATAAGCTCATGCTCGTGCGTGTAAAGGGCTCGGGCTATCAGGGCGTTATGGCGATACTCAAGGATGCGAGCGATCTTCGATGCTGTCCGGCGCAGTACCTCGGCTCCATCGGCGAGGTGCTCGAGAGCCTTGTTCCCCGCTGCAACGGCGTTTTGGGCATCAACGGCAGCGGCTTTTCCGACTGGAACGGCGTCGGCAACGGCGGCAAGCTCAAGGGCTACGCCATGTGCAGCGGCACGGAGTACGGCAAGCACTTTACCGACAGCCGCAAGCGTCTTGAGCTGCGTGACGACAACAAGATATACATAGTCGACGCTAAAAACGAGACTACCCCTGGCACGAGAGATGCCGTTGAGTTCAGACCCGCACTTATAATTGACGGTGTTCCGCTCGTTAACGAGCTGTCCGGTTTCATGTCCATCCAGCCCCGCTGCGTTGTCGGTCAGTCCAAGGACGGTGATGTTCTGATGCTCGTCGTTGAGGGCCGACTGGTCGGCCGCTCGCTCGGCATCGGGCTTCCCGAATGTACGAAGATAATGCAGCGCTACGACGCATATCAGGCCATGAACATGGACGGCGGCACGAGCGCCGTTATGTGGTACGACGGCGAGTATGTCACTAAATGCTCAAACCCCGCCATTACCTGCCGCTACCTGCCGAACTCTTGGGTCTACGGCTACGCAGCGTAATACATCACAAAAAAAAGAGTACGGTTTCCTGACCGTACTCTTTTTTCCAGCGTGTCAAAAAAGTCTTGTGACTTTTTTGCACGCTTCAAAACACGCCACATTTTTTGTGAAGCTTTGCTTCACGAAAAATCTCGCTATGCTCGTCAAAAAGCCTGATAACTCAGGCGTTTTTGATGGCTATAATCTAATTTGAGGCGGGACCTTGTCCCCCTCACACTCCCCCTGCTGCGTATTGGATTTTACCTGTTGTGCCTATTTTTCCTAGTTCTTTGACAGTCTGAAAAAAGGGTACGGTTTTGAACCGTACCCTTTTTTCGTTATTTAAGCAGGTTTGTCATGCTGCGGACGCTGATGCCGATAGTCGAGATATTGTGCAGCAGCGCAGAGGTCGCAGGCGGCAGAATGCCGAATGCACCGAGTGCTATCAATGTGCCGTTAAAGCCGAGAACAAAGCGGTAGTTGCCGTTTATCCTGCCGAGCAGCGCATTGGATATCCGCTTCAGTGTTGTTAACTCGAAAAGGTTGTCGGCGGCAATAGTGATATCCGCAATCTCTCGTGCAATTGCCGCGCCGTCGCTTATCGCTATGCCGACATCGGCAGCCGAAAGTGCCGGAGAGTCGTTTATACCGTCACCTATCATGATAACCTTTCTGCCTGCCGCCTTCTCCTGCTCGACAAAACGGGCCTTGTCCTCGGGCAGCACCTCGGCATAGAACTCATCAACGCCGACCTGCCGTGCAATGGCTGCGGCGGTGCGCTCGTTATCGCCCGTCATCATAACGGCCTTTTTAATGCCGAGCTTGCGCAGGCTGTTCAGTACCTCGGCCGCTTCCTCACGCAGAGGATCGGCAATGCAGATAACGCCCGACAGCTCCCCGCCGATGGCAAGGTACAAGTGCGAATACTGCTCTGGCAGGGTGTCAAACTTCTCCTGCTCATCGGCCGGAATGGTGCAGCCCTCGTCCTCAAACACGAAGTGGTGGCTGCCGATAACGACCTTTTTGCCGTTTATGCGGCTGGCGATGCCGTGCGCCACGACATACTCGACCTCGGAGTGCATCTCGTCATGGGCGATGCCCTGCTGCACAGCCTCCTTGACGACAGCATTTGCCATTGAATGAGGATAGTGCTCCTCAAGGCATGCGGCGATGCGCAGGACACTCTCGGCATCTCTGCCGCCGAAGGGTACGACCTCTGCGACCGTCGGCACGGCGTGGGTAAGCGTGCCGGTCTTGTCAAGCACGATGGCGTCGGCTTTTGCGACAGCTTCAAGGTACTTGCCGCCCTTGACGGTGATGTGGTATCCGCCGCATTCACGCATGGCCGAGAGCACCGCCAGCGGCATGGATAGCTTTAGTGCACAAGAAAAATCGACCATAAGGATGGACACCGCACGGGTGACATTTCTCGTGAGCAGGTATGTAATGATTGTACCGGTAAGGCTATACGGCACGAGCTTGTCAGCGAGCGCCAGAGCACGGCTTTCGGTTGTGGATTTGAGCTTTTCGGAGCTTTCTATCATGCTCACTATCTGATCATAGCGGCTCGAGCCCTGCATCTGCTCAACGGCAATGACGCACTCGCCCTCCTCTACGACCGTACCGGCATAGACGACTGAGCCGATGCTTTTGGCAACGGCGATAGACTCGCCGGTGAGGGATGCCTGATTGACGCTCGCCACGCCCTCGGTTATTCTGCCGTCAAGCGGGATGACATTGCCGGTGTGCACGCAGATAAGGTCGCCGGTCTTTATATCGCTTATCGGCATCAAAACCTCGGTATCACCGGTCTTGAGCCACACTCTGTCAACATTCAGCGACATGCATCGTGCAAGGTCACTGAGCGACTTCTTGCGTGTCCACTCCTCGAGCAGCTCGCCGAGCTTGAGAAGGAACATGACGGAGCTTGCCGTGCCAAAGTCACTGCGGAGTATCGAAACGCCTATCGATAGTGCGTCGAGCACTTCGACCTCGAGCTTCCTATTAAATATACACCTTAGGCCATGCCAAATGTAGCGTACCGAGCAAAGGGTTGTGCGGATATTTCGTAGGGGTATGGGCAGCAGCAGCTTGCGGGCTATGCGCCCGAGGACTAGGCTTGCAAGCTTGTCCTGATAATAGCGGTTAAGTGAGCGGCTGCTATTCTCGAGCGTGGACTTCTCCATCGTCGTGTAGTTATACTTAAACGCACGGATACCGTCTATGACAGCAAGCCTGTCGCCGGAATAATAAACTATCATATTGCAGGTGCGCTCGTGAACGGTTGCCTGCCTTACCCCGGGCAGCCTTGCGATATACTCCTCAAGCTGGTCAGCTTCCTCAAGAGTCATGCTGCATTGAGGTGCTTGCAGACGCAATCTGCCCCTGGTCTCGTGGATTATTTTAAATTTCATCGCTAATCTCCTAAAAACATAAGCCGCCCTGACGGACGGCCTAAGCTGATAAAAGTCAGTTTGCGGTATCGCTCATTTCGGCGCTGCGCTCTTCCTCTGCACGAGCCTCGTTGATGCTCTTTGCACCGGCGAGGATATCGCTGCAATCGTCCTGCACATTGGTGGCAGTCTGCATAACGCAGTCCTTCATGCGGAGAACAGCTGCCGTCACATGAGTGTAGAGAGTTTTTGCGTCACGGCTTGTGAGGATCTTGATGCCGGCAGTACCGAATAGTACGCCGCCTGCAAACAAACCAACTTCTTCCCAATCAACTTTCATGGTCTTTCTCCTTCTTTAAAGATTTTGACAATAATAGCATGTCGTATGAGTGACCCGCTGTCAAGAGAGCCACTCATACTTTTTACATATCACGATTGATGCTTCAGGCTTGATACATCGGTCAATGGTCTGGTGCTTGATGCATCCGCTTTAAAGTCTCCGCAGTTTTTTTGGCAAGAGCAGCCGTTAGGGCAGCCGATGCACTTGACTCCGTGTTTCTTTTGCTTGTGGATATACAGCACAGCCAAGCCAACGATCAAAGCAATAACTAAAATTACAAGAATGTTATCCATAGTAACTGCTCCTGACTTATTTTTTTACTTGCTCAGTGCGTACTCGGCAGCGAAGCTCTTGTTGGTCTTTCTGATCATCATGGCGATGATGAAAGCGAACACGAGAACAGCGATGAGGCCGGGGAAGAAGCCAGCACCGAGAGCGCCGGTAGTGATGAGCGTACCGATCTGGTATACGAGGAACGCAACGGTAAAGCCGGTTGCGAACTGAAGTCCGACGCCGCCCCAGAACCACTTGCGGTCGTTGATCTCGGAGTGCATTGCACCGAGAGCTGCGAAGCAAGGAGGAGTGTAGAGGTTGAACATCAGGTAAGCAAGAGCTGCGACCTTGGTGATCGCAAAAACGCCTGCGACCTCTGTGCCTGCGCCCTGCATGAGCTCAAGGGAATCGGTGTCGATGAGGTTCTCAAGGCCGACAAAGCAGACAGCCAGAGTACCGACGACATTTTCCTTTGCGATGAAGCCGGTAACAGCTGCGGCTGCGAGCTGCCATGAAACAACGCCCACGATGGGAACGAGCAGGTAAGCAAACGGTCCCGCAACGGATGCGAGAATTGAGTCGCTTGCGACATCTGCAACTTCAAAGCTCCATGTGAAGGTCTGCATGACCTGAACAACGGTGTTGCAAACGAGGATGATGGTGAATGCCTTTACGATGAAGGCCCAGCCACGGTTGAGCATATCCATGCACGCACGCTTGAGCGAGGGTACCTTGTACTCAGGCAGCTCAATGATGAAGAAGGACTTGCGGTGCTTGTAACCGACGATCTTGTTTATGAGAAGAGCACCGAGGAGGATGAGTGCGATACCGACAAAGTACATGAGAGTACCGACCCAAGAAGCATCGGCGAAGAATGCGCCTGCGAACAGGGAGATAACGGGGAGCTTTGCACCGCAGGGCATGAAAGTGGTCAGCATTGCAGTCGCACGACGCTCACGCTCATTACGGATGGTACGGCAGGCCATTATGCCCGGGATGCCGCAGCCGGTGCCGATGACGAAGGGGATGACGGACTTGCCGGACAGGCCGACCTTCTTGAAGATGGGGTCGAGAACGACAGTTGCACGAGCCATGTAGCCGCAATCCTCAAGCAGAGAGATGAGGAAGTACATGACCATGACGAGCGGTAGAAAGCCGACAACTGCGCTTACACCGCCGATGATACCGTCAACAAGCAGAGCCTGAAGAATAGGTGCGGAATTTTCAATGAGACCGCCGACCCATTTCTGGAAGCTTTCAAGCCAGCCAACGAGGTAATCTGCGATCCAAGGGCCTACCCAACCCTGGGAGATCTGGAACACAAGGAACATTACGCCTGCGAAAATGATAAGACCTGCAATGGGGTGAGTAAGAACCGCATCGATCTTATCCTGTGCGTTCTTGTCCTTAGTCCGGACCTTACGGGTCTCGACTGCGGCAACGATCGTGTCAACGAAAGCGAAACGCTTTCTGTCCGCTTCCTCAACGATGTTCTTATCGGTCAGATCGATATCACCCTGATGATAGGGAGCTTTCTGCTCCTTTCCGTTAAGAGCGGCAGCCGCTGCAACAACATCCTTAAGACCGTCACCGGTAGTTGAGGTGGTGTTGAAAACAGGGCAGCCAAGCTTCTCGGACAGCTTCTTGACATCGATCTTGGTGCCCTTCTTCTCGTTGACATCGTGCTTGTTCAGTGCAACGACAACGGGAACACCGAGCTCGAGCAGCTGGGTGGTGAAGAACAGCGAACGGCTCAGATTGGTAGCATCGACGATGTTGATGATGGCATCGGGGTTCTCATTTCTTACATAAGAACTTGTAATGCTCTCCTCCGAGGTAAACGGTGACATGGAGTATGCGCCGGGCAGATCGACAGCGATCAGCTCAGCGTCACCGGCAAAATTCTTCTTGATGAGTGCTTCTTTCTTGTCAATGGTAACGCCTGCCCAGTTGCCGACCTTTTCGTTACGGCCGGTCAAGGCATTGTACATGGTCGTCTTACCACTGTTAGGATTGCCTGCAAAAGCAATTCTCATTTAGGTTTCCTCCTATTCCCTTTACTATTCTGTCAAGTTACCTTATGGTATGTACTCATTCGTTAGCTTGCGCTAACCGCAGGGCAAAAAGACGGACCATTTGGTCCTGACTAGTGCATCATCAAATGACAATAGCCTCGGCCAGCTGGTCGTCGATGCTGTATCTTCCGTCTTTTACCGATATCGTACAGCTTCCCCTTCTGTGGGAAACGACGGTTATCGGCTCTCCGCTGTAACAGCCGAGCGAGAACAAGAAAGCGTCCAGCTCCTCATCATCAGTGTCGATACGCCGGATGATGTACTCCTTACCTTCTTCTGCTTTCGTCAAATTCATAAGATATCACCTGATTCAGATTCTCATTTGGTTGCGTAGGGCTAACTCAAAAACGAAAAATTAATTAGCTCTCGCTAACCGTGTTTTATAGTAGCAGCAGTATATTGATTTGTCAAGCTTTTTTTGCAGATTTTTTTACTTTTTTACATGTACGAAAAATGGGGTTGACAAAGCAAAGTCAAATGTATTATCATTCCCGTTAGCCGGAGGTAACATAGAGCTTTCGAGCACTTCCGACCGCAGGTTCTCTTTATGATGAATGAAAGGAGTTTGTTATGGGAAACGGTATTGAAAATGCTATAATTATTGCTGTTATATTGATCGTCGTCGTGCTTGGTCTTCTGCGTGCCAAAAAGCACTTCTCGGGCGGCGGCTGCTGCGAGACCGGGAGCAAGACCATCCGCACGCACAAGGAGCTTACCGAGCCTGTCATCGGCACAAGGGTGCTGACCGTTGAGGGCATGACCTGCGAAAATTGCCAAGCAAGGGTCGAGAATGCGATAAACCACTACAACGACGTTGTATGCAAGGTCGATCTTAAGAAAAAGACGGCGACCGTTTCGTTTAGCCAGCCTATCGAGGATTCGCTCCTTAAGGAGACCGTTGAAAAATTAGGCTACTCGGTCACGGATATTCGCTGAGCTTTGCCTTGAAAAATTCTCGGGTTTGTGTTATGCTATTTTAGTGAAGAGGGTGTTTGAATGGCATTACAGGAATCCGGGGAAATGTATCTTGAGACGATATATGTTTTGTCCCAGAAAAGCCGCTTCGTCCGAGCGATAGATGTCGGCGAATACATGGGCTATTCCAAGCCCAGCGTCAGCCGTGCCGTCGGTATTCTGAAAAACGGCGGATTTATCACCGTTGACAAGGATGGGTTTATCACACTGACCGAGACAGGTCTTGAGCGTGCAACGACTATCTATGAGCGGCACACGGTTTTGACTGCAATGCTTGTCGGCCTCGGCGTCGATGAAGATACCGCCGCTGCCGACGCCTGTCGGATGGAGCATGTGATAAGCGACAAATCGTTCCAAGCTATAAAAACTCACATCGGAAAATAAAAAAGAAAAACTGATATGCAAAATTGATTGCATATCAGTTTTTTATTCGTATCCCGGGGTGCAGATATCCGGCCGCATTGAGGAGAGAATGATCAATTGACCAGATTTATCGGCCTACCCGAAATGAACGCCTGTATATTCTCTGCCGTTCCGGTCATGATGCGCTGCCTGCTCTCCTTCGGTGCCCACGATATGTGCGGCGTGATCAGGCAGTTTGGAGCCGAAAGCAGCGGATTATCGGCGCTTATCGGTTCTTCGGAAACGACATCGACGGCAGCGGCATACACCTTGCCGCTTTTGAGCGCATCGGCAAGGTCGCGCTCATTTATGAGCTGGCCGCGGCTGTTATTGAGTATTATAACTCCGTCTTTCATTTTTGAGATACTGTCTTTGTTTATGATGCCCCTTGTTTCCGGAAACAGCGGGCAGTGCAGGGATATCACGTCCGACTCGGCAAAGAGCGTGTCAAAATCGACATACTCGACGGTGCCGCCGAAATCGCTTCGAACACTTCTGCTGTGGGTGATGACGCGCATGCCCATGCTGCTCGCAATCTTTGCGACCGTCTGCCCTATCCTGCCGAACCCGATAATGCCCATGGTCTTGCCGCTGAGCTCTATCAGCGGGTAGTCCCAAAAGCAAAAGTCTGGACAGTCAGTCCATCTGCCGCTGTGAACAGCCTGGCTGTGATGCCCCACATGGGCGCATATCTCCAGCAGCATGGAGATGGCAAACTGAGCCACCGACGCTGTTCCATAGGTCGGTATGTTTGAAACGGGTATCCCCTTTTCCGCGGCGGCCTTTACATCAACTATGTTATAGCCTGTTGCCAGCACCGAGATATATCTCAGCTTGCCGCAGGCTTTTATAGTCGCCTCGGATATGGGCACCTTGTTCGTCAGGACGATCTCGGCATCCGCTATCCTTCTTATGATCTCGCCGTCATCATTGGGAGTGCGGTCATATACGGTCAGCTCGCCAAAGCGGCGCAGCTCATCCCAACTGAGATCGCCCGGGTTTTCCGTATAGCCGTCAAGCACAACAATCTTCATTTTAATTTCCTCGAAACACTGATCACTTGGTTTTTGATGCGTGGGTACACATTTAAAATATATCCTTTACTGCGGGATATATCTTGCAGTATCTTTTAAATCCGCTTTTATAAACTTCGGATAGAGAGGTGTCAGGCGTAAACGTCTTGAGCTTGACGATGCAAGGGGCAGTGTAGCTTTCATCGATCACTCCGCCTGCAAGGCCGCCGGTGATCGCAGCTCCCAATGCGCCGAGATCGGGATTATCAAACGTATTCATAACGCAACCGGTGACATTTGCCATCGTCTGCACCACAAAATCGCTTCGACTTCCCCCGCCCAGCACCGACAGTTCCTTCGGTTTGCTTCCGGTGCACTCGTAAAGCAGGTCGATAAACTGACGAATGCCGTATGCAGCGCCTTCTGTGATTGCTCTGGCAACATGGCCGCGGGTCGTGTTCAAATTGACACCGATCAGCACCGCTCTTGCATTTGAGTCGTACACCGGTGAGCGCTCCCCGTTTATATACGGCAGGCAGATAAGGCCGTCTGCCCCCGGTGGAGTCGCCGCCGCCTCGGCATCTATGGTGCTGTAGGCGCTTATCCCCGTCTCATGCTCAATCTTCACGCAGTCCGGGCAGAATTTGTTCTTAAACCACTTCTGCATGGCACCGGGGCCTGACATTGCGCCGCCCAGCGCCCACTGGTCGCCGAACACAAAGGAACGCCCCTGAAGCTTGTCGCTGAAGCTGGCATTATCGGATATGGTAAACAGGACATTCGATGTGCCGAGCATAAGCATGGTCCCGCCGCTTTTCCTTCCGAAAAGAGCCAGCAGCGCGCAAACGGTGTCCCCCGCTCCGCACGAGACCGGCGTGCCTGCCGGAATGCCGAGCTTGATAAATTCTTCGCACTGCACGCCGCCAAGGAGGTCTGCCCCCTGAGCAAGCTTCGGAAGCTTTTTAAGGTCGATGCCTGCCGCGTCGGCCAGCTTCTCGCTCCAGCACTGCCGGTGAATATCATATAGTCCCGTACCGGCGGCATTGGAAAGATCCATGCACAGCTTTCCCGTAAGCTTATAGCCCGCCCAGCCCGGGAGGTGGACAAATGCCGCCGTTTTTTCGTATATCTCGCGGCAGTTGTTTTTAAGCCACAGCATGCTCGTGACCGAGGTAGCGCCTGACATTATTCTGTTTGCAAGGATATCAAAGCTTTCCTTGGGCGAAATTCTGGAATTAATCTCGGCAGTTTCCCTGCCGCTTCTCGTGTCCATGAAAATAATGCAATTATAAAGCTCTCTGCCGTGCTCGTCAAGCGGTATAAGTCCCGGGCAAAGCGCGCAAAAGCCGATGGATGCGACCATAGAAAGATCAACACCATGCTCGTCTCTGAGCTTGCACACGCTTGCCACGATACACTGCCAGAGCTCATCGCAGTCAAACTCGGCATAGCCGTGAATGGGCGATCTGAGATCCCACTGTGTGTACACAGTATTATACGCCCCGCTTACGGTGTCAAGTGCAATGCACTTGACACCGCTGGTTCCCATGTCAAAGCCCAGGATATATTTTTTCTCGCAATTATCCATCACTTATATCCCTCAACCGAGAATGCCGATGGATATCCCGGGGATATATGTTACAAGAAGCAGGGCGACAAGCGATGCGATAAGGAACGGAACACAGGCCTTAGCCACCTTCGAGAACGACAGTCCCGTGATACCGCAGGCGGTATAGAGGTTTGCGCCGACAGGAGGCGTGATAAGACCAATGGCAATATTCATGACCATGATCACGCACAGGTGTATCGGATCGATATTCAGCGAAAGTGCAACAGGCAGCAGGATCGGAACGAAAATGTAGTATGCGGAGTTGCCGTCAATAAGCATGCCTGCAATGAGGAAGAGGATATTGACGATAAGCAGGAACAGGAACTTGCTGTCGCCGACAAAGCCGAGCAGGAAGTTGGTCGCTGCGGTGCATACGCCGGTAACGGTAAGGGCGTAGGCAAAGAGGTTTGCGCACATAATGATGAGCATGACGACCGCCGTCTGCTTTGCCGAGGTCACAAACACCTCGCGCATCTCTTTCCACTTCATATTGCGGTACACAAATATGCCGACGATTATGCCATATACGGCAGAGACAGCAGCGGCTTCCGTCGCAGTGAATATACCGCCGTAAATGCCGCCGAGGATAATGACGGGCATAAGCAGTCCCCAGATAGCATCCTTGAACGCTATCCAGCGTTCCTTCCAGGATACCTTGGGAAGAACTTTGATATTCGGATTGTTTTTGTTGAGCCAAAGGCCGGCGACCATAAGCGCTGCACCCATCACGATGCCGGGAAACACGCCCGCAAGGAACAGATCGCCGGTGGATACGCCTGAAAGAGGCGCAATGACAACGTAAGAGATCGACGGCGGGATTATAAGTCCGATGCCGCCCGCGGTCGCCGTAAGGCCGGTGGCAGTCTCCCTGTTATAGCCGCAGCTTACCATTGCGGGGATGATGATCGTGCCGAGGGCTGCAACGGTCGCGGGGCCGGAGCCGGAGATGGCGGCGAAGAAGCATGCGCACAGAACGCAGACTATGATGAGGCCGCCCTTGATGTGTCCGACAAAGGCACTGGCAAAATCTATAAGCTTTCGTGATATGCCCGATTTCTCCATTATATTGCCGCCGAGAATGAAAAACGGGATCGCTTCAAGAACGACCTTTGACAAAGCGGCATTGGAGTTTATTGCAAGCGTCATTGCAGGCAGATCCATTTGCAGCACGGATACCAATGCGGATATACCTAAACAAAGTGCAACGGGAAGTCCGCTTATAAGGAGTACGACAAATACTCCGATCAGTATCAAGCCGGTCATTTATCTTCCCCCTTTACTTCGTATTCATGCTTTTTGAGTTTGACGATCGCCGTTATGGCTATTTCCAAAAACACGGCAACAAGTATGAGAAAGCCCAGCAGACACAGCCCGCCGTACACCCACATGGGCATATTGAGGCCGGCCGAAACCTGATTTGAATTTATTTGCTGGACAATGCGCAGTGCGCCGTAATAAGCAAGAAAGCCCATAAAGCCCGCACCTATAAAGCCTTCAAAAATGTCATGGATCAGCTTGCCCTTGGGCGAAAGCTTATCGGACAGAAGATTGAAGCCAATATGCTGGTGCGACCTTGCTGCAAGCGCTGCGCCGGTAAGGCTGAGGAGAACGAACAGGTTTGTCGTTATCTCCTCCGAGGCCGAGATCGAGCTGTGGAAGATGTAGCGTGACAGCACATTCGCGAAGGTTATAAGCGTCATTGCCGCCAACAGAACAACGCACAAGATCTCAGCCATTCTTATTAGCAAAGAGCCATTTTTCTTTTTCATCAGATATAATTTACCTTTCGTATCAGTCGTCTGCTTATGGAAATGGCTATATGATCACCATATAGCCATTTCACAAGTATTAACCGTAAATTCTACAGATACTCAGGGGATGAGGAATGCGTCACAAGCTTCCTGACCGTATTCGGCCTTGTACTTTGCGATGACATCCTTAAGAGCTTCCTTGAATGCGCTGACCTGATCTTCGGTGAGGTAGCTGACCTCAAGACCGCCGTCTGCCAGCTCCTTAAGGATCTCGTCCTCCTGCGCTGCGGTGTTCGTGTTGACTTCCTTGGATGCTTCCTTCAGCTTTGCGATCACGAGCTCTTTTGTTGCATCGTTGAGAGAATCAAGAGTGGGAGTGTAGAAGGAGATAAGGAATGCGCCGTAGGTGTGACGGGTAACAGCGAGATACTTCTGTACCTCCTGGATGTTGCCGGACTTGATGGTCGCGGGGCTGTTGGACTGAGCGTCATAGGTGCCGTTCTGGAGTGCGGTGTAGACCTCGCCCCAGTTAAGAGCACTGGGATCAGCGCCGAGGGCAGTGTACATGTCCTTGTTCAGCTGAGTGCCGGAGATGCGGATCTTGATGTTCTTGAATGCCTCGGGGGTGTCGAGCTGGACCTTGCTGCATGTAACGCACTGCAGGCCGTTGTGAGCGTAGGTGACATAGCTCAGGTTGTGATCCTTGAGGATGTTTGCAATGTACTCTCCGCCGGTGGTGTCGTATGCCTTCTCAACATCAGCATAGCTGCTGTAGGCAAACGGGATCGCGCTTGCGCCGATGGAGGGATTCAGTGCTGCGACAACGCTGGTGTCTGCGCAGTAGATATCCATAACGCCGGTCTGAGCAGCTTCAACGGAGGCTCCCAGGTCGCCGCCTGCAAGCTGAGCGTCGGTGAAGATGGTAACTGTGACTGCGCCGTTGGTCGCTGCCTCGATCTTCTCTTTAAAGAGATTTGCGACCTGCGCTTCGATAGATGTGCTGGTGCCGTTGATGGAGTACTTGAGCTCGATCTTGTTATACTCGGCAGTGTCTCCATCGTTGTCTTTGGGCGTGTCGTTGTTTCCGCATGCGCATAGAGCAAAGATCATCATCAGCGCAAGCAGCAGTGCAATAGTTCTTTTCATTGTTTTCCTCCTTTTAATAAATAGTGCCGGTTGGCATTACTCCCTAAAAATTCATTCCTCGCCCAGAATACTGCGCAGCAGCTGCGTACCCATTTGGCAAGCTCTCACGCAGGTCTCATAGGACTGACCTGCAATGTGCGGTGTGATGAGCGTGTTGCTCATGTCAAGAAGCTCCTTATAAAAGCTGAACGGCTCATTGCCGAGAACATCGAGAACCGCGCCCCTGATGCGTTTTTTCTCCAGAGCCTTTTTAAGTGCGGCATAGTCCAAAAGCGCGCCTCGGCCGGAGTTTATAAGAACAGCGTCGCTTTTCATCATGCCGATCATCTCCGCGCTCATGACCGGCGGCTGTCCCTTTACTGGCCTTGTGTGCAGCGACACATAGTCGCATGTGCTCACAAGCTCAGGCAGCGAAAGCCTTTTGACATTGCTTTTTTCCAAGGTCTCTTCGTTAATGTGCGGAGAATATGCATAGGCTTCTATATCAAATCCGCTCAGCAGCTTTCTGAGCTTCTGCGCAATATTGCCGTAGCCTATGAAGCCGAACTTCTTGTTTTGAAGCTCGTGGCTCATTCGGTCGTCGACCGCTTTTATCCACCAATAGTCGTTTTTTAGATATGCGTTTCCATAGGTGATGTCTCTTTCAAAGTCGAGTAGCGCACCCAGCGTAAACTCCGCAACAGCCTGCGCGTTCTTCCCGTTGGTGTTCAGAAGCTTTATCCCGTGCTGCCTGACATATTCCATGTCGATATTCGCAGGGCCGCCCCTTAAGGATATTATGTATTTTAATCTGTTTGCGTTTTCTAATACCTTTCTGGGCAGCGCCGCGCCGTGGATAACAAGAATGTCCACATCCCGTATATCCTCCATCAGCGAATACGGCTCACCGTAAAACTCGTTTACGCCGCAGTCGGGATAGCCCATCTTCGCCTTGGGATCCTCAAAGCACATGCCGCTTGGGATGGTCGTCTGCGCTTCCAGAGGAAAGCAGCAGTTATCAAAGCTGTAGCGCTTTATCTTGATGTTGAATTTATCTTTTCCGAACGCCTGCTCAACGTGTTCCCTGAACAGGTCGGGATCCATCATGTTATCTCCGGTTATCAGCAAAGTAAGCAAATTTCTCGCCTGCCTTTCCATATTAACTGATCACTCCTCGCTGAGGACCTTTTTTGCGGCAAGAACAAGCTTTGTATAGATACCGACCCTGGCTGTCTCGTCCACAAGCTCGGTGCGCTCGTAGCACTGCTCCATACCTTTGTCAAACACGATAATACCGTGTCCTTCCATGATAAGCGTCTTCACACTATCGCCGCCCTCGGTCAGCGCCTTGACTGCGCCATCGACAAGCTCCCTGGAGCCGGGGTCTGCAAACGGGATATAGCCGACCTTTCCGACCTTCTTCTGTGCCGATACCGTCACGATCGGGAAATCGTTAGGCATTGCCAGCGAGCATACGATGGAATTTACGGGATGCACGTGAATAACACTGTCTATGTCACTTCTGTGCTTAAAAACGGTCAGGTGGAGAACTGCTTCCTTTGACGGGCGCTTACCGCCGTAGTTTTCGCCCACGACGTTGCCGTCTATGTCGACTTCAAGAATGTCCTCAGGCATAAGGCTTCTGAGCGGCGCATTTGTTGCCGTTATAAAATAACGGTCTCCCAAACGCATGCTGATATTTCCTCCGGCTGCCGAAACAAGATGACTGTCGTAGGCTTGTTTACCAGCCGCAATTATTGAGCGCTTGACTTCTTCAACATTCATTTTGAATTCTCACTTTCCTGTTGATTTTTATTGTTACAATTTATTTTTACCATCCCCAAACGCTAATTGTCAACGTTTTTCAACACAAAATCACATTTTCGGTCATTTGCCCAAATATAGTGCATACTAATTGGCAGAAGTGCATAATACATATTCAATTTTGCGATTTTATTAACAAAATGAGCATAAAATTTTGAGGGTAAGTTCCTTTTATCACACTGAAAAGAAGTTTTTGTCCTCATTATTATGTTAGTTTGTGTTGTTTTGTGAGACTGGCCGTTTATTTTTTGGTAAAAACACTTGAATTTATTGCAAATGCTTGTTAAAATGCTATCGTAAATATTGATTTTTTTGGAGATTTATATGCTATCTGTAGACAGAATCAATTCTATAAAACAAATTTTGCAGAAAAACAACAGCGTTACGGTCGCAGACCTGGCTGAAAAGTTTTACGTCAGCAGCGAGACGATACGCCGCGACCTGCAAAAGATATGCGATGAGGATCCCATGACCATCAAGGTCCATGGCGGCGCATACAGGATACTGCCCGACGCTGACCCTCCCTACGCTTTCAGGGAGGGCTCGCGCATCGAGGAAAAAAAGCGTATCGCCATGCGCGCCTTTGAAGAGATCGACGACGGGGACTACCTGATGCTCGACGGAAGCACCACAACGCTGTATCTGTCAAAGCTCATTGCCGCGGCCTCGCTTCATGTGACCGTCATTTCAAACAGCACGGGCATTATAAACGAGCTGATCACTAACGAGAATATAAACGTCATCGGCATCGGCGGTCGCTACACGGATGCGACGCATTCGTTTGTCGGCGCTATCTCCCTCCAGCAGCTTTCGGGGCTTTTCGCCGTTAAGGCTTTCGTGAGCTGTTCGGGTATCGACATAGACAACGGCATTACCCACAACAGTGAAGAAGAAGCCGCGATAAGAAGAATGATGCTCAAAAACTCGCGCAATCGCTATCTGCTGCTCGACGGTAATAAGTTTGGCCGCTGCAAGGCGCATAAGATCATTGATCTGAATACCATCGATAAAATATTTACCGAAATGGATGTTGACGCAAAATGGGATAAGCTCTTTAAGGCAAACGGCATTGAGCTTGTTCGGTGTGAATAACAGGGAGAGTGCAGCATGAACAAAACTCTCCGCAAGGATGCAGAAGCCATTGCGAGAAGCGCTGTAGCTGCGGTATGCCCCGATACTGCCGTGCGCCGTGCTTTGGATGGAAAAAGCTTTGCCGGAAGACTGTATTTGGTCGCGGTAGGAAAAGCCGCGTGGAAAATGGCCGAGGCCGCGCTCCCCTGTCTGGATCATCCGCCCGAGAGCGGTATCGTGATCACGAAATACGGGCATATAGAGCACGCCCTGCTAGGTATCACATGCTATGAAGCCGGTCACCCGGTTCCTGATGAAAACACCTTTGCCGCCACACGCGCGGTACTTGAAATGACCGGAGGGCTCAAGAGCTCGGACACTGTCCTTTTTCTTCTGTCCGGCGGCGGAAGCGCCTTGTTTGAAAAGCCGCTGGTATCCGGCGATGAGCTGCAAGGCATAACAAAGCAGCTGCTTGCAAGCGGTGCGGATATCGTGGAGGTCAACGCCATCCGTAAGCGTCTTTCCGCGGTGAAGGGCGGACGATTTGCCCAGTGGTGCGCTCCCGCGCATGTGGAGGCTGTCGTTCTGTCTGATATCCTTGGTGATCCCCTGGACATGATCGCCTCGGGTCCTGCTGCACCGGATCATACGACCTGCGTCCAAGCTGTGGAAATCGCGAAAAAGTATAGTTTGCAGCTGAGCGAGACTGCATGGGAGCTGCTTAACAGGGAAACCCCCAAGCAGCTAACGAATGTTTCGACGCAGATCATCGGCAGCGTTCGGGAGCTTTGCCTTGCTGCCGCGCAGGCCACCCGTGAGCTTGGGTATGAGCCCGTCATGCTGACAGATCATTTGGACTGTCAGGCAAAGGAAGCCGGGCGATTTTTGGGCAATATTGTGCGCACCCATGCAGCTGACGGCAAAAAGCTCGCCTTCATTGCCGGAGGCGAGACCGTTGTGCGGGTCGTTGGGAACGGTCTTGGCGGGCGAAATCAGGAGCTGGCATTGTCTGCCTCGGAATGCATTTCCGGCATAGCAAATGCCTGTGTCCTCAGCATCGGCAGCGACGGTACAGACGGCCCCACCGATGCTGCCGGCGGCTATGTCGACGGCGACACCGTGCGCGAGCTGGTGGAAAATAATCTGACTGTCTCCGGCGTTCTTGCCCGCAACGATGCCTATCACGCGCTCAAGGCCGTAAACGGCCTGATCATAACGGGCCCCACAGGAACAAATGTGAATGATGTTGCTATCGCGCTCGTTGGATGATGCAACAAAAAATGAGATGCAATTAGTGTTGCATCTCATTTTTTATTCCAATATTTAAGCTTCGGCAGCATTGCGGACATGTATGCCCTCACCTGCTCGGGCGGGAAGCTTTCGTTTGACATGTGCTCTGCGCAAAAATCAATGAGCGTGTCCATGTCGGTGTATGTATACTTCCCGTCGGTGTAGCACCACTTGCAAAAATCCTCGTTGAACTCGCCGTCGGGCTCTCGGCTCGTGGTCTCGTCCTCGAGCGGCATCCCGCAGCACTGGCAGATTAGCTTGTGCGGCGAGCCCAAAAGCGTGTTTATCGTCACATTGAAAAGCTTCGACAGCAGCTTTAAGGTCTCCGTATTCGGGGTTGTCTCCCCTGTTTCCCAGCGTGACACTGCCTGACGGGTGACGAACACCTTTTCGGCAAGCTCGTCCTGCGAAAGTCCCATTTTCGTGCGCAGGTCAAGTATAACATTTTTAGTTTCCATCCATATCACCTCGGAAATATTATAGCAGGCAGCGCCTTGCCTGAAAAGCAACCTTCTGTTGCTATTTCAGCGCTCACGCCGCTCGGCAAAGTAAATGCCCCGGTCCTTGAGCATTTCCGGGATGTCGTAAACGCTTTTGCCGTCGGTGTCTATTCTTGAGCACTCGCCGTAGTGTTCCTCGGAGAATGTCTGCCATGCGGTCACAAGCGGCTCTGTGCGCTCGATGCCGTGCGTCTCGAAAAAGCCGTCGTACAGGTCTTTGTTGTGCGTGTAGATGTCAACGACATTGTACTTTCCCGCCATGATCTCGTCCTTTGAGGCGTGGCAGCCGAAGCCGAACTCGGCCATACCGTCGTTTATCAGGAGCTCCGCTGTTTCTTCGAGTATGGCAAGCGCCGTTTCCTGCGTGCAGCCGTCGATGTAGTAAATGTCCTTGTGGAAGCACTCTACCTCCCCCGGCACTGTCTCGGTTTCGTATTTGAAGTTCGTCGGCAGTTCGAGAATGAAGAACAGCGGCTCGTTGTGGAGTGAGATAAAATGAGCAATGACCCGCTCTATCTTGTCCGCATCCACATTCGCCTGAAACCACGGCTCGTCGTATGTGTACCCCTCGCTCAGCTTTTCGGGAAACGGTACAGTGCAGCCCGCTTTGAGTTTCAGCATATCAAATCCCTGCCTTTGGAATCAGCGCTTGTATCTTTTCGGCTATAGCGACACATTCGTCTACGCTATTAGTGAAAGCTGTCTCAAATGCTTCTGTGAAAACCTCGTAGATCATTATGCCGTCTTGCTCTGCGTCATTTTGAAATTTTGACGCTATTTTTTCGCTCTCGATATCATATTCGTCCGACGGGGTGCAAGCCAGTAGTTCTATCGGATCCCACTTGTCGATTTCCTTTTTTATGATATCAAAATTCATCATTATCCTCTGTTCTTGTCCGTCCTTTTGCTTCCATTATATAGGCCGTCGGCGGTCAAGTCAAGTCACCCCTGCCTCTCACGCTGCTTCCAGCAGATGAAGCCGTACATGTCGTTCAGAAAGAAGATGGCGAAGTTGACGGCGACGGGGATGTACGCCGTGTCCTGCATTGAGGCCAGTACCCACATCACGATGAGCACGAGGTCGTTTGCCGCATAGCCGAGAGCGTAGTAAGACGAGCGCAGCATCGTCAGCGATGCCGCCAAAAAGCTGGTCGTGACGGAAACGGTGCTTATTACAAGGTTTGGGGTGTTGAGGGCTTTTAAGATGAAGTAAAACACAAGCGTCACCGCAGCCGTGAACACCGCAAGGAGCGCAAAATGCTTGGCACGCAGCTTCGCAATGGCGACCTCGTGCCCGCTTTTGGCCGGATTTTTCAGCCATGTGACCGTCGACCACACCGCCATGGGCAGCGTCATGCCGAGGTAGGTTATCATCTCGCCCCAGTAGCGGAAGCGCCATGAGATGATACCGTAGAGAATGCTGAAAAACACCATAAGTATCTGCGCCCACACATTGCCCTTTGCTGCAAAAATGAGTGCGGTCACACCGATGCTCACCGCAAGCAGCGTCAGCAGGTCGAGCTTATCTCCAACGGCATTTGATATTATAACGATGGCAAGCGACGCTATCCAAAGCACCCATTCCCGTTTCGTCAGGTTCTTTATCGGATTTGTAAGCACGGTAAAACCCCCTAAAAAAGCGCCAGCGTTTTCCCTCTTCTAAGACCTAACGACGGAAAACCTGTCGCTTATCAGCTCCACCCGGTGGCGAAGCTGCGCAGTTGTATTATATTTTGTTGCCGACATTGTACGATATCGAAGCGCACTTGTCAAGCGTGACCGCATACGCCGTGCCCGTACCGAACTTAACATCAAGCGGCAGGTTATCTTTGTCGGAATAGTGGAAGTACACATCACGGCGCTGGCCGTTGAATTTGTAGTGCAGATCGGTAGACTTGTCGAGCTCGTCATACGAGGTCTTGACATAGCTTCCGTCGTTGCCGCTGACCTGCAAGAGCCTGCCTATGTCATCGTAGAGATAGGTAAGCACTCGGTTGCCGTTCTCGGAATAGCGTGCGAGGTTGCCGTCGGCATTGTAAGTCCAATAGAACTTCGTAGTTCCATTGTACGACCTCGATGTCTCCCTGTCAAGGGAATCGTAGTTGTGGCCGACTGTGAACTCGTTGCCTGCGGCGTTAAAAAGAGCAGATAGGCGTTTGCCTATCTGCTCTAGGATTTTTGCTAATTCTTTTTAGTCTTGCTTTCGTTCTCAAAGGTGAAATCATGGATTTTTTTTATCTGTTTCACGAGACTAGTGCTGTATTTTACAACTATTATATCATTCCTCAGCCCGGCTAGTTCAATTGATTTTTTCTTCTCGTCATCACTAAGTTCATGACCGGAAAAAACCAAATAATCCGTCCAAGAAACACCTTTACCATGTCTTACATATGTGACACGCACAATATCTTTAATGTCACTCCAGCACATTTTTTTCAGTTGTCTGCCAAGAAGTGTACATTCAATACCATTATCGCTAAATATTGCTTTTGCCAAATACGCCCGATATGATAGAAAAAATATCGTTGAAAAAGCCAGCAATCCCGCAATAGCCATAGCCGCCCACAGCAATTTGTTCCAAATTCCGCTAACAGCTACTGCCTCCAAAACAAAATTTGTAGCCGCATATATGCAAATAACCACAAAAATTGACATTCCATTAAGCCGTGAGCGATCCGCATATTCAGCAAAACATTCAGTTTTGTGTTTTTGTTCTTCATCCATTATCCAAACAACCACCTAAATATGCTCATACTTCTCTTTCCGACTTTAGGCATCCGGGGATTACGCCCACCAGGCTTGTTTTTTGAACTTTTAGGTTTTTTTGTATCAGTTCGAATTTGACCCACTCCAGTTCCAACGAGTGATGTGCATGAGTCTGTAATTGTCGCAACAAAATTTACTTCTGCATTAGCTGCACCCTCCATCAGCCTGCCAATACCATTAGACAACCCACATGATAGAGCCGAAAAAGCGCCACTTAGCAAAATATTGCCAACATCTTTCTCTCCCTGTGGTACGCCACTTGCCACTTGCTTATCATATTCACACATTGCGCCTATGAAACCACATGCGACAATTGCAGCTCCTCCTGTAAAAATACCCATATCAAGAACTGCGCCACATAACCCACCAGATGCTGCTCCATACATTGCACCTAAAAGAATATCATCGCCACTCATCATTGCTCCCAAAGCGCCAGTAATTCCCCCGACGATAGCTCCAGAAATTGTCGAAAACAATTCGCCGGTAGGGTCAGTTCGCATAACGGGGTTATTCTCACAGTATGCGAACATATTGGTGCTCAGTACACCGCTTATGTCGGTTGAAGCGAAAGCATCGGCGTTGATGAAACGACCTACTTCGGGGTCGTAGTAGCGAGACTGGAGGTAGTACAGACTTGTTTCGGAATCGTAGTAATATCCTCGATACCTGAACGGGTTTTGAGTGCCAATTGTGTATCCGCTGGCGTTGGTGACTGTACATTTGCCCCATGCATCATAAGTGTATGTGGCTGACAGTTTGCCGGTGGAAGCGTCGGCGAGAGCTATTACATCACCTTGTACATTGTAGATGTAATAATAGAATTTGTTGCTGCTGTCCGCCATGGCGACACGGTTGCCCTGCTGGTCGTAGAAGAAGCTCAGGGTCGTGCTGCCGGTTTTCTGCGCCAAAATCT